>Ga0209396_1003200_pt1 | contig 16658 bp, 17 predicted proteins | sample GOMGulsemesocosm_6_FD_184638 | JGI IMG/M metagenome (GOLD analysis project Ga0209396, IMG submission 184638) | Methane-oxidizing microbial communities from mesocosms in the Gulf of Mexico - GOM8C Gulf of Mexico (SPAdes) (version 2) | ecosystem: Environmental > Aquatic > Marine > Cold seeps...
TGATTGTCTCGCTGGGCTCATCTTCTGTATTGAATCCTGATATAATCGGGCTAATTATTGGAGAGTATTGTATGTCTGACTTGTTATCTATCCCAGCATTAGATGAAGATGAACTCGAACTTCTTGGTCAAATGCTTGAAGATGAGCTTGAACGCCAAGATTCACTGGACTTTTTTGAAGTGCACGGCCTAATTACGGCCATTAAAACGGGGCCTATTGATATTGAATGGGCTGAGATCTTTGAAATGGTCTTCCCTGAAAAAACAGCGTTTACCGATGAGCAATTAGAACGCGTAAAGCGCTTGATCAGAAAGCTAAGCTATGAAATTCAAGCTTGGTTAGATTCTGGCGAAGACTTTCCTGTACCGTGCGAGCTTACCTTGCAAGTCGAAGATGACGACGAAGAAGGCGCAGCAATTGAAGCTTGGGCTGCTGGCTTTATGGCTGGGGTATTACAGGGAGAAGAAGCTTGGTATAAGAAAGAAGAAGAAAAGATGGCGGAATGGATTTTTCCTATCATGTACGCATCTGGTTTGTTTGCTGAGGAAGCCGAAATGGCTGATATTGATGAAGATGAGGATTTATCAAATCAAATGTGTGTCAATATTCCTCCCGCCGTTATAGAAATGTTTCTACATTTCCATGCCAGTAAAGGCTAGCGTTTAATCCAGTCAGTCTTTTTGATAACGATAGGCCACCTCAATACAACGACCGCCCTCAGTGAAAGTGACCCTTTCGCTGAGTTGATCAACCAAAACTAGCCCACGACCGTGGCTTTCTTCGTCACGACTTTGAGACATCTGTTGAAAATCGAACCCTACCCCAGAATCTTCTACCTTGATTATCAGCTCTCCCCCCATACTCATTAGGCGATGTGAGATGCGTATATGGACTAGTCCTTGCTTATAATCTGCAAGACGCTGCTCCCTTAAAGCATAATATTGTACTAAGCCATCAGGACCTTCTTTTAAGCTTGAATCGAGCTCTAAGACACCATGATCTAGAGCGTTATTATAGGTTTCTGCTATCAATACCGACAATACAGGTTTCTCACTGTATAAGCCTGTTGCCTCCCCAACCATATCGACCAGCTGAGACACTGGACTACCTAAGCGCAGTTCTGTCATTGATAGCTTCATTTCGATTGACCAAGGAACTGGGGCCCGGTTGATATCATAAGCAACTTGATGCGATGAGTTTTCTTTATTGCTATTAAACCTAACCGGCCCTGCAGAGATACAGACTAAACTGATATCATCGTCTTGAACCGCTTCACCTTGTTGATAACCGATAAAACGGTGAAAACCCTTACGTACTTTCTCGATATCGCATTGTGATCGCTGCAGTATCGCTTCAAACCGCTGCCGTCCAAACAATTCACCACGATCATTTGCCGCCTCTAAAATGCCATCGGTATAAAATATTATTTTATCGCTAGGGGCTAACTTAAATTCTAAACTCTCAGTATTAAATACTTCATCGTCCAAAATCCCTAACGGCATGTGCAAGGACGAAATACACTCAGTGACTTCATAGTCCTTATTGAAAATCAAGCTATCATGCAATCCTCCTGACCATAATCTAAGCTGGTCACCTTGAGAATTCAGTTCTGCAATAACGCAAGCACAAAACATATAATCGGGTAAAAAATCAGCCAGTGCTCGATTCATTTCTCTGGCTAAATCCCCCACAGATAGCTGCTTCAATACTAAGGAATGGAATAATTGCGATAACGGTAAGCTCCCTAAAGCGGCGGGTAAACCGTGGCCAGTAAAATCACCTAGCATGATATAAACGCCACCCGCCGGTGATCTGGCGATTAATAGAACATCGCCATTAAATTGCGAAGCACTGGAAATGTAGGTTTGGATATTCTCACAATTTTGATGATTTACTTGGCTAGCATGATCAAACACATGCTGCGCCATTTCTTGCTCTTGCATCAAGCGGTTATGCAAGTACGTTAGCTCAGAATGTTGCTGATCGGCCTTTCGGTGCAAGTCGATCGTTCGCACATGAGCAGCGATTTTGGCATTAAACATCACCTGATTAAAGGGTCTAACTAAGTAGTCATCGCCAAATTCTAAGCAACGAACTAACGCATCTTCATCTTGCAACGCGGTAATAAATATAATGGGTACAAAATAGTCGCCGATCAGCTCTTTCAATTGCTTTGCGGCAAGATAACCATCGACTTTGGGCATCACTACATCCATAAAGATGAGGTCAGCACCATGGGTATCAAAAGCAATCAAGGCTTGTTCAGCATCGGGACAGGGAATCGCCACGTGGCCCTGTAATTCAACCAAATGAGACAGTAAGACTCGATTCGCCTCGAGATCATCAACGATCAATATTCGCACTCTCAATTCACCTTAAAAAAATGATCAAGCCGTGCGGCTAATAGAGCATCGCGGATGTGAGGTCGACAGTTATTTAATTCAATACAGCCACTTTCAAGCTTCAGCTCCTTTTTAAGGGTTAATAATAAACCCATGCCTGAACTGTCCATGTGCTCAGAGCGACTTAGATCGATAGAAATACCTACAATTGGTGCATCTATGTCTAAAGTATAAGCATTTCTAAATTCTTGTAAGATGGAAAAGTCAAAGCGTCCAGCAATCGTAATATTCAAATGGTTGCCTTGCAGGCTACTTGTAACAATTGATGACATCTATACATCTCCTAAAATACGTCTCGCAGTACATATTTATTAGTGTAGATGTTATCTCTAGAGTTTCATGAATTTTGATGAGTTATCTTACGTCCTTACTCATTAGTACTTAACCACACCTCAACGCGGCGGTTTTTTAATCGCCCCACCTCCCTCAAATTTGAAGCCACGGGTAGTTGTGCACCATAGCCATAACTGAACTTGGGGTAAATCCCTTGTTTGACCAATTCGCGACGGACTGCCATCGCACGCAATTTTGATAATAGCTGCGACCTTTGCTGAGATTTTTTTTCATCACCAAAACCGATCAGCACTAATTTATGACCAGGGTGCTCAAGACTAAAGGTGACTAAACGTTGGATGTCTCTCAACCCACGATTATCTAACTTGGCACTGCCCTGCTTAAAACGGAAGTTAACGGTTAACCTTTTCCCATCATCGGTTAACCGTTGAAAGTCTGCAGGCAAATCGGAATATCCTGCGGGCTCAACCGCTTCAATATGCTGAGCAATGAAACCATTACTGGCGACAATACGCTGCCCTGCTGGGCTTTGTACATACTGTATAAAGTCATTCACATGAGGGTTGGTAGAATCATTATCCGTGTAAAAATATAACCGTCTGGATAGCGCATAATCTTCTGTCGAAATAGTTAACTGCGTTGGTTTAAGCGCTTTCGATAAACCATCAGAGACAGCAATCATTTTTGCTTGGCGCACGGAAGGTAGACCAACAAAACCAATACCATTCACATCACCACTGACATGGTCCGATAAATCATCATTGGCTTCGAATCGCAAAGCACTGGCAGCGAGCTTACCTTTACCCAATACCATGCGTTTGAAACTATCCCAAGTACCTGATTTATCATCTCGGCTATACAGGGTTATTTTTCCAAATCGGCCACCGAGTTCAGACCAGTTGGTTATTTGGCCCGTGAATATTTCAGCTATTTGTTGGACGCTTAGTTCTTTGATTGGATTGTGTCGATGTAAGATTATGGCAAGACCATCAATACCAATAATATGTTCAGACTGCTCACTGGTAAGATCTGCCATTTGCGACAGGCTGTCGACTTCTGTTTTCTTTGCTGGCCGAGATGCAGCCGCAATGTGTGCTAATCCAGCTTTCAAGCCACGAAAACCGGTACCACTGCCATGAGCATTAATATCGACTTTTACAACCTGCCCATATTGCCCTAGCTGGGCCCAAATACGACTTTCATTTTCTTGCCCGGCTAACAATTCAATATTTGTGGCACCCAAACTTTGCAGGTATCCAGACACTAGCGCTGGAGCTAAAGCTGCACCAATGGTATTAGAGCCATGAATTGATAAGATGTCAGACTGCGAATTATATTCGGCACTGACCCATTGAGAGAGCGATAGAAAGAAAATAAAGAATTTTTTCAACATACGAGACTGCACCACCTTGATATCAATATGGTGATGCAGGTTAATTCAGAGTTATTACAGTTTTATGACAGCTAGCAACTCTAATACGATTGACCCGTTAGTGAGTGTTTTTAATAAAAGGGATCTGTGCTTGCTGATATTTGTCCAGCTTTAGCATCTCAACCATATTACTCATTGTATAATAAGGCGTATCCACCACCACACTATTGGCTAGCCAAGACGGTAAACTGCCACCCGGATCAGCGTGTACTTGATAAACGACCTGAACTTTTCCTTGTGCTACCGGAGTGAAAGCCCAATAACCTGTCATATGAGGGATACGTACATAGTCATCATCTTTAGGCAGGTAATCAGTAACGACTTTAAGATCAATACGCATAGTCAGTGTTTCTGAATCTTGGCTCATTGCAGTTGAGACAACGGCATCGCGGTCACTGACAGGCCAAGGGGCCCCATTGATAAAGTAGGTAATGGCATTGCGCTTATCAATCTGTTCAACCACTTCAAATTTTTCACACTGATGCATCCACTTAGGCGCAGCTTGGCTATCCAGCATAAGTGCCGCTAACGTGGTTAATGTCGAATCAACTAACATCTCACCCTTAAATTCCTTCAGGTTTGAACCTGAAATTTCACGGGTATAAATTTTAAGTTGAAGATCTTCTTCTTCTTTTTCTAGCTCCCAGTCACTGGTTTCTGCCTGAGTTGTAAAACTAAAAAAAGTGATAAACATTAAGACGGTTAATAGACGCATGCTATTATTTTTCCAAATTATTATTGTATATCATGGCACTTTACCTGCTCTAAACTACATTTAATAGGTTCAATTTGGCCATAGTCTTGGCTCATATCGACCACTTTCATCTGTCTTTAATGCCACCCTTAATAAGCTCCCTTAATGACCACCTTGGCAATTAGGTGAAGACTGACTGGCATTACCTGCCTGTTGCCATTCTTCTTGGCTGAATAAGTGTAAGGCCAAGGCATGTACCTCACCCGCCAACTCATCCGCCAACACCTTATAAATCATCTGATGTCTCGCTACCGGACGCTTACCCACGAACAAATCACTAACCAAGGTTAAATTAAAGTGAGAATTAAGCGCCGGGCCCGAATGCATATGGCTCTCATTTAGCAAAATCAGCTCAGCAGGAGCAAATTCTTCTATCACCTTGTTACGAATAGTCTGTTCAATTGTCATAAAACTAGCTGCCTCTTTTTGATGGCTCAGATATACTGTCGCCATCTTATTGCACGTTGAGTAAAACTCGGTATCGTGTGTGTCTTAAACTTTGTAAAACGGATCTTGAACTATGCAAGCCCCAGAGCTCACCAATACCCAAGCCCTTATTGACCGCTATTATACCGAAGAGAAAGCAAAAAAAGCGCAAGCTTTAACTCGAGCTTCATTAAATTTGCAATTAGATGCAAATGATTTGGCGATGTTAAGCACAATCGCTAAGCGTTTTGGCAAGTCTCGTGATGATTTAGCAAAAGATGTACTAAGCCATGCCTTGATTGACCTCCTTACCCAGCTAGAGCCAGGTGAGCGCAAACTAATTGCCCGTGACGCCGATGAAATGGGCAACTCTATGGCACGAGAAATTGCTGAAGAGAACGGTATCAAAGATATTGAGCACAAGCCTAACGTATGGTCCGGCCATGAGCGTACTATCGCTAAAGCCGAGAAAAAGCGTGCTAAAGAGCTCGAAGATGCCCGCAAAGTTTCGAAAGCCGAGCAAAAAAGCGCTAATTTAGCCGAAGAAGCCCAGGCGAGTTCCACAGTTGAAAGTACCGGCTTTGACTCGTCAGCTTTTCAAGAAGACACTGATGCTGCAATTGAGAACAGTGACACTGCCCAATCTGAAGATGAGACTCTTGAGGCAGTTGCTGCTGATACTGACTCTTCAGCTACTGAATCTTCTGATACAGGCTCTACGGATATGGATTCTTCTGCAGAAGCAGAAGTTGAAACAACCAGCAATAATACCGATAGCTCTGCTTTTGCCTAATACCGCAAACAGCCGCTAAACGACAAGCCAGTATCATTCGAACGCTGGCTCTTCACCAAGACTTATCTGGAAACAATTTATATATGGCCATTAACTGGTTCCCTGGGCACATGAACAGAGCCCGCAATCAAATCCAAGAAGCCATGCCCGATATCGATTTGATTGTTGAAGTTTTGGACTCTCGCCTACCTTACTCCAGTACCAACCCCCTGGTTGACGAACTGCGTGGAGGCAAGCCTTGTATTAAAGTGCTTAACAAAGACGATTTATCCGACCCTAAGGTCACTAAATTGTGGGTTGAACACTTTCAGCAACAAGAAAATACTCACGCCCTTGCGTTAGTCGCAGAAGATCATAAACAAAGTCAAAAACTCATTCAGATGATTAAAACCATCGTCAATCAGAGCGAGGATAAGAAAACCAATATTCGCGTCATGATCATGGGCATTCCCAACGTTGGCAAATCCACCCTAATCAACTCTTTGGCAGGTCGCTACATTGCTAATACTGGCGATGAACCCGCAGTAACGAAACGCCAACAGATGATTGATCTAAAAAATGGCGTTGTGCTAAGTGATACCCCTGGAATTTTATGGCCTAAATTTGAAAACTTTCATAGCGGCTATCGCTTAGCCACCAGTGGTGCGATTAAAAATACTGCGATGGAATATGAAGACGTTGCCATGTACGCACTGGAGTATCTTGCTGAAGCTTACCCTGAAGCGCTAATGGCTCGCTATAAATTGGAAGTACTATCGAAATCAGGTGATAGCTTACTTGAAATGGTTGCTCGCGCGCGAGGTTGCATACGCAGCGGTGGCAGGCTTGATCTACACAAGGCTGGGGAAATTGTATTGCACGACTACCGCTCAAGTAAGATTGGTTTGTTAAGCCTAGAAACACCTGAAATGATGGTCGCTGAAGAAATCGCTGCGGAAGAGTTACGCTTGGCTAAAGAAGCAGCCAAGGCTGAAAGAAAGCGCTTAGCCCTAAAAGGAAAACGTTTCCAGACACCTAAGAAAGAAAGACCTTAATAAAAGCGCTGCTATGAAGTACATCAAGCTTTACTGAATCGCTTGATGTACTTTCTTAAAGGTTTGCCACTGGGTATCTTCATCGGCGACAATTTCAATTGGAAAACCCTGCTCCGGCGCCGTTAAATTATTTAAACCTGCTTTAACCAGCTCAATATCATCCGTATAAATTACCCACTGATTAACACCATCATGAGTGATGACCATGGCCACAACAGTATGAGCATCACTTTCTAGCTGTAACTGCAGCTGATGATGAAATATTTCAATGTTCTGCATTTCTTTTGGTGATGGATAAGCATTCTTCTCATCCTTAGCAACTGCATGCCAAGCAATTTGAACACAAATAGGAAAACGACCACTTTCTGCTATTGCTTCCCAGTCCTCACGGCTGTGGATAGTAATTGGCAGTTCATTTAATGTGCCATCTGCAGTCACCCAGCGATTATCTAACTTCATATGCGCATATTCCAACATCATGATTATCTATTCAGACTAGCTGATTTATTCAGAAAAGCCAAAAAAGCTTCGGTTTTAATACCATTTAATTCTAAGACATGAAAAATTATCGACTATGGCAAGTTTTAAACCAAGTTTCATGCGTTTGCTACTTGCGAATAAAAATTGAGCAACCATTATTAGGTGGACCTGTATGTAAAGGATGGATATGAAACAACGCTCTGTTTCTGAAATTTTAGCCAGCAGCCACGAACCCCTCATTGATGGCATAATAGTTATCGATGCAAATGGGATTATTAGAGCTTTTGATAGCGCTGCACAAACGTTATTTGGCTACCGCTTAGAAGAAGCCGTGGGTCAGCCATTAATTATGTTAATGTCAAAAAGCCAAGGCCATATTCATCCTAATTTTATTAATCGCGCCCTCAACAAAACCAATTTTCAAACTCACCCGCTACATATTGAACGCACGATTATTGGAAAGCATAAGCAAGGCCACTCCATCCCCCTGGCAATAACAGTATCGTCCGATACATCATCTGTTGATACTCGCTTTACTGGGGTCATTCAGGATTTGAGAAAACACGAAGATTTTCTCACTAGTCTGTATCAAGATTTCTCAGCCAATAACCAAGCCCTCAATCAAAGAATCGATTTTGAAGGTATGTTGAACCTTCAAGGAAATCGCTTATTAAGCTGCTCGGCTACGCAGTTTCGTAGCGCGATGGAAGATACATTACAGGCGATTGCGCAATCACTCAGCCTCGATCATGGCTATATATTACAACTTAGCCCAGAGTTAGAACAAGCCAGCTTATGGTCTGAATGGCGACGGTCGGCGGGTTTAATGAAACACTTCCCTAACCGCTTTAACATCCCTAAAAACAGTGCGCTATTTCAAGGATTCACATCAACTGATACCCTTGTTTTAGAAGCCAGTGATAATGCAGAAGATAACATTTTATACGATCTTGCCCAGCAACTATCTCCGAACGGCTTTATCACAACGCGTATTACACCTATTTTTAGTGCCGAAAATGCATTAGTTGGCTGCATAGGATTTTCAGTTTTAGATTCCAATCATAAAATGAATACAACGAATATTTCATTATTGAATCTTGCTACTCAACTCATTATTAATGCTTGGGGGCGACATCAATTAATTATTCGCGCTCATAGCGCTGAGGAGAAGATTAAGGCAAAAAACAAATTACTGGCAAATAAAGCCGCATTTAGCCAAACCTTATTACGCTCGTCTAATACCTTGCTATTAAGCACCCGAGAAAACATCCAACATAATATCCAAGAATCGTTATTACAAGCTGCTTTAATCAGTGGCCATCAAAATGCACTGCTATATTTCAAACCAGGCAACCCGACTAAGCTAAAGAGTTTCATCGGTCAATTTTTAAATCAGCAACGGATCAATCCGTCCTCTCATCCTCTATTGATTAGTTTTATTGAACAAACGCTGCAACGTCAGGAGATTATCCAGCTGGAGAATATTGATAATTATTCTTTAGAACAAGAGCTTGCAACAGAGTTAAAGCTGATAAAAATACAAGGTTTTACCGCCATAAAACTTCATAGAGCAAAACAGGCGATTGGCTTTGTCATCTTTTATAATGCATTAGCCGTGTTAAGTTCCAACGAAGAGAACCTTCGATTCCTACAACTCACAGGGCAAAATTTAGCCGCGGCCATATTGCAGCACTCGGTGCAATATGAGTTAGAACTGAGTGAGAAAAAATTATTGAGTGCGAACAAGATACTCGCACAACAAGCATTACAGGATGCACTAACGAACCTGCCGAACCGTCGGGCATTCGATTATGGAATCACACAAGAATTTGATCGAGCAAAGCGCCATAACAGTAATTTGACTCTACTGATGTGTGATATCGATTATTTCAAGCATTATAACGACTATTTTGGCCATCCTCAGGGGGATGTGTGCTTACAGCAAGTCGCAAAGATTCTTCAGACTACCTTCCATCGAGCAGGTGAACTTTGCACACGTTTCGGCGGTGAAGAGTTTGCGATACTATTACCTGCAATTTCCCGCGATGAAGCCCAATTACAAGCTCAGCGTCTTATCGACACACTATTGACTAGCCATATACCCCATGCGCCTGAAATTGAGTTGGGTTTTGTTTCCCTAAGTATTGGTATTGCTCAATTCTCAACGAGAACAGCCTTTGCAAACCCTAGCGCATTAATCGGGGCCGCTGATAAAGCGCTTTATCATGCAAAAAATAATGGCCGAAATCAGCTAGCTTGGACCAACGAAGCAGAGTAAAATGCTGATTCCTAACGAAACCTCAATATCGAACCTCGAATATGTCACCAACTAAGCTAGGCCTATTAATCACGGCCAGTCTCATTGTATTGTTATTAGCCATTTATGCTTTACATCTTCATTTACAAATAAAATCGAAGCAAAAAATCGCGACCGAGAAGGACGAGGCTGAACGCTTATTAGCCCAGAAGAATCTTGATATACGCAATAACAATATTATTGCGGATATCCGCTTCATCGCTCAATCCCTTATCAGTGGGCAATGCGAAATGACGGAAGCCGTATTAAGAATTCACCATCTTACCGATGCGCTTGATATCGATATTATGTTACAAGCAGAGTTTTCTAACCTGCATAATCACTTTGAAGCGTGTAAATCTATGGCCATTAAAGAGGCCTATAAAGCTTTATCGAAGAAACTGCGTTTCCAACAAGATCAGCAACGCATGCGTTTAGAACAACAAAATACTGAGACGGTCCTTGAAGAAGTAAAATTGATCAGCCAGTATTCATTTGCTAATTTAAAACAACTACACTGATGTCTATAAAAATAAGGAAATAAATATGCGCTTTTTCATACTTGCTTTGAGCTTAGTAGCCAGCAGCTTTAGCCTAGCCGATTGGACGTTACAACAACCGTCTTCAGTTCACTTTTTAACCAGTAAAAATACTCATATAACAGAGGTTCATCGCTTTAAGGCGTTTACCGCAGAAGTTAAAAACTCAGGGTTCACCAAAATAGACATCGATTTAAGCAGTGTTGATACCCGCATCGGCATCCGTGATGAGCGTATGCAAGAGCATTTATTCGAAATATCTCGCTTTACTAGCGCTAGCTTTGAAGCTGAGATTCCAGCCACGGTATTGGCACAAGCCAGTGCGGGCCAACAAACTCGCTTTCAATTATCTGGCAAAGTTTCCCTTCATGGTGAACAAGCCCCCGCGCATTGCGAAGTATTAATTAGCCCAAATAAAGATAAGACCATTACGGTGAGCTCTATTACCCCAATGCTAATCGACGCACAAAGCTTCAATTTGATTGCAGGGATTAATAAACTGCAAAAAATTGCCGGTTTAAAGTCCATTACTCAGACTGTTCCAGTGATGTTTAGCTTAACGTTTAAAGCGAATTGATCTTAGTTTTATGGCAAAAGCGTTAATTTTTGATTCTGGTGTTGGCGGATTTAGTATTTTTCAACATGTCCGTCAAACCATTCCGGGGTTGAGCAGCTGTTATCTAATGGATAATCAGCTTTTTCCCTATGGCATTCAACCTGACGATGTTCTCATTGAGCGTATTGTCTCTCTCTGTCTTCAAGCCTGTCAGCAGCACGACATTCAAATTGTTGTCATCGCCTGCAATACCGCAAGTACATTAGCCTTACCAGCATTAAGGGAAGTATTATCCATCCCTGTAATTGGCGTTGTGCCTGCGGTTAAAACCGCTGCCAGCTTAAGCAACTCAAGAGATATTGCTTTGCTCGCCACCCCAGCAACCATCAATCGCCGCTACATCGATGACCTCATCAATGAACATGGCCAAGGATGTAACGTCATTAGAATAGGCAGTAGTGAACTGGTTGAACTTGCGGAAGACCATTGGTTTAATGACAACCTTGATACAACAGCCTTGGAAAACATCCTCGCGCCCTATTTAGCCGATTCAACCATCGACCAGCTCGTATTAGGCTGCACTCATTTCCCGCTACTGTCTGAGCAAATAGCCAAATTATACCCAAAGATAAATTTAGTTGATTCTGGCGAGGCCATTGCTCGGCGTATTGGCTTCATATTACAACAGCAAGGCTATGATTTAGCCGAGCTGAATTGCACAAAAACCCATCATCAGCTGCTGACCAGTGCACCTATTGTAAATAAACACGCTTTTTTACGGGCTTGCCAGCGTATTGCACCCTTCGAGTCCTTTAACATTATTTGATAATTGCGTAAAATGCGCGGGCATTATGCAATGCGATGAAATTTATTCTGGAGAAGCGATGAAAGCGCTGTCTGATCTTTACTCTCAGGTAATTACTGAACTTGGGGAAGATGTTAACCGTGAAGGGCTACTAGATACCCCTAAACGTGCTGCTAAAGCCATGCAATTTTTAACCAGCGGCTATGAACAGTCCTTAGAAGGCATCGTAAATAATGCGGTTTTTGCCAGCGACAATGACGAAATGGTTATTATCAGTAATGTTGAACTGTATTCGATGTGCGAACACCACATGCTACCGTTCATCGGTAAAGTTCACATTGGCTACTTGCCTAATGGCCAGGTATTGGGTTTATCTAAGTTTGCCCGAATTGCTGATATGTTTGCCCGTCGCTTGCAGATTCAAGAGAATTTAACCAAGCAGATTGCTGAAGCGGTGCAACAAGTGACCGGTGCCCGCGGTGTGGCAGTGGTTATTGAGGCTAGCCACATGTGCATGATGATGCGAGGCGTTGAAAAGCAAAATTCTTCCATGCTGACCTCCGTTATGCTGGGCGCTTTCCGAGAGCAACAAGCAACTCGTAGTGAGTTCTTACGCTTAATCGGTAAGTAATTAGCTCACTTCACTCTTGGCTCCACTGAATACCCACTCTATACTTATGTTTTAGTATTGAATGGGTGGAGCCTAGATTGACTTGGTTAAACGCAGAAATCTGGAGCTGGACCTTTGCCTTTTATTTATCTGGCCTAGTTGCAGCCGTTGATGCCATTTGGAATGGCCGCACTTCACAAGGAACCCTAGCCTGGGTAACGGCTCTCACGCTTATCCCCTTTATCGCTCTACCGTTATATTTGTTTTTTGGTAGCCGCAAATTTCATGGCTATAAGAAAGCGAGAAAAGCAGGTAAACACGCGCTTAGCTTACTTAAAGAGCAGCAAAAGCAATGCTCACAATCTTACCCAAGCAGTGATAAATCCGCCTTTGTTGTGCCACTAGAAAAACTGTCACGTCTGCCCCAAACAGAAAAGAATCACGTTCAATTACTGATTAATGGCGAAATGACATTCGCACATATATTTCGTGGCATAGATGCGGCGAAAAACTCCATTCTTATTCAATTCTACATCATCAATAACGACCGTTTAGGCCAACGATTACAGCAAGCATTAATCGCTAAAGCAAAACTAGGCGTCGAAATATATTTCCTCTTTGACGAAATTGGCAGCTCCTTAGACAACTCTTACCTAGAGGCTCTAACAGCAGCAGGAGTGCACTGTAGCCGCTTTAATCCTTTTAGATTTAAATTCAAACATAAGCTGCAAGTTAATTTTCGCAACCATAGAAAACTTATTATTATTGATGGCGAAAGTTGTTTTCTCGGCGGCCATAACGTGGGCGATGAATATTTAAGTCGTGACCCTAAGCTAGGGCAATGGCGAGATACCCACTTGCAAATTGATGGCCCAGCAACCCTTGCCGCACAGCTATCCTTTGTTGAAGACTGGTATTGGGCACAGCGTAAAATGCCCAATTTGAACTGGAAACCTTTCGTCACCCCACAATGCCAACACAATGATAAAGTTTTAATCATTCCCGGAGGCCCTGCTGATACTGTAGAAACCACCAGTCTAAGTTTTGTCCATCTTATCCAGCAAGCAAAGGAACGGCTGTGGATAGCGACGCCTTATTTTATTCCTGATCTCAAAGTGATGGGGGCATTACAATTAGCGGCCTTAAAAGGGATTGATATCCATATATTATTACCGGATAAAACCGATAATTTATTAATTTCCTACGCGATGATTAGTTATGTAACTGAACTGAGTCAGCTTGGCATCAAGTTTCACCGCTATCATTCAGGGTTTATGCATCAGAAGGTCATGTTGATCGATCAAGAGCTTTGTCTCCTGGGCAGTGCGAATCTTGATAACCGCTCTTTGCGCATCAACTTTGAATTGAACGCATTAATTGAAAGCGAGTCATTAGCACGGCAAATAGAAATTATGCTACTAGAAGATCTATCCCACAGTTCTGACTTTGCGACCCCTGGTATAGTGACATTATTTCTCGCCAAAGCGGCCCGCCTTTTATCCCCTATTTTATAGTAAACGAGGTGAATTCTCGCCACCTATGCCGCGAGCAAGCGCTTCATATTGTCCCACCCGAACCTGTTGCTTTTTACCCAAATACTTATAATATTCACAATAAAATCAATAAGAATTAGATCGCATGATTAACCCTCATTCAAAACGCATTAGTGCTGGAATCAATATTCCAGGTCGGAAAATGGACTTTGCTTTTGACTTAGCAGCGTTGCCAAAATACTGGTACGGCAATGATCCGTTTAAGTCGACCTACATGGGCGCTCTGTCTTGCCAATTTCCAGAAGGTGAGCGCATGTTTATGGATGCAGTGCGCGATCACCAAGATAAAATTAGCGACCCAAGACTGCTTGAGCAAATAAAAGGGTTTATTAAACAAGAAGCCATGCATGGTCATGAGCATTCTCAATTTAATAAATTTCTCGATACGGTCGGCTATCCAGCGTCAAAGTACGAAGCTTTTCAAAAGAAAGAACGCATTTGGATGCGTAAATTCGTTCCTGCTAAACACATGCTGGCAGTTACCTGCGCGCTCGAACACTTTACCGCTATTATGGCTCACCAAGTATTGACCAACCCAGCAGCAACAGAGGGTATGGATGAACAGTTTAAAGAGCTGTGGAAATGGCACGCAGTTGAAGAAACTGAACATAAAGCCGTTGCTTTTGATGTTTATCAAGCAGCCGTCGGCAGTTATTGGATTCGCATCTTTGCCATGATCAACATCACTATTATGTTCACCGCTCGAACCAGCTTTTTACAAATGATCTTCCTATGGAAAGATGGTCAGTTATTTAATCCCAAAACTTGGCTGAGTGGATTTAACTTTTATTTTAGAAAGCCTGGTATGGTGCCGAATTTATGGCGTGATTATGTCGATTATTTCCGCCGTGACTTTCATCCTTGGGATCAGGACAATCGTGAACTACTGATCCAATGGACTGAAGAACATAAGAATTTTAAAACTATTTAAGCCCCATCAAATTAAGCCCCATCAAACTAGATTTTGTTTGCACCGCAAGTTATATGAATAACTTTTTATAACTTGCAACTCTTTTGCTTTGACTGAGCATCGGGGAGTTCGCTCCCTCTTTTTTCAGTGCCTACTAATGTTCCGCTCCTGTTACATTTCCGCTATTAGCCCTGCTCTTATCAGACTTTCTAGTCATTACTCACAGCGCCTTGCTATCTTTTTGCTAAATTCTCGTGCTAGGGTGAATAATAGTCACAGGCAGGAGTGAATTATGAAAGATGATAATATCTTAATATTTCCGCAATCCCGCTGCCGCCGTTCAAGCGGTATTTCATCGGATCTACCTCCATTAAATGTACACGAAAGCGAACTCTTTCTTGCACGCTTACTGCATAGCATTGCCGAGCAATATCAACTCGACCCCTATTATGCGGCACAATCTATCTCTCCCTATATTCCAGGCTTGCATAGCTTAGTCGAAACCGTTTTGAACTACTGTGACTCGCCTTATTGTAATGCTGAAGAACTTGACCTAATTAATCAATTACTAGCGGAAACCTTGGTTAATAGTTTTAACCATGCGCAAAACCTAGCCTACGAATAAGGTGTAGGCAAAGACTTTAGGCTACAATAGGGCTCTTTTTTCTGCAGCCACGAGTCATAAAATGTTTTCCGTCAGCCGTTTATTCCCCATTTTGGCCATAATCGTAGCGCTATTAGCTTATAACGACCCCAGCCCTTTAGTCAGCTGGAAAGCTGCAATTATTCCATTACTCGCTATGGTCATGTTTTGTATGGGGCTGACATTACGTTTAGCGGATTTCAAACGCGTATGGAATAACCCACAACCTATTGCCCTAGCCATTACTATTCAATTTTCAGTCATGCCTTTAGCCGCTATTTTATTGGCTAAATTATTCAATTTAAATGACGACCTCACCATCGGCATGCTGGTTGTCGGCGCTTGTGCCGGCGGCACAGCATCGAACGTGATGACATACTTAGCTCGAGGAGACGTCGCACTGTCTGTCAGCATGACACTCGCCTCTACACTGTGGGGCGTTATTGCTACCCCCTGGATTATCAGCCTTACTGCCGGTGAAATCATTCAAGTAGATAGCCAAGGAATATTGATCAGCGTTATTCAAATGGTGCTAATCCCTATTGTCGCGGGAATATTAATCACGCATTTCCAACCCGCTTTTGCTAATAAAATTAATCAGTATTTAGCCGATATTGCGAGCAGTCTAATTCTCTTAATCATCGCCATTATTGTTGCGCTTAATGCAGATGAAATAGCGACGTTAGGCTTTGCCGTATTTGCTGCCGTAGCTTTGCATAACATCATAGGTCTAATGAGTGGCTATGCCGCAGGCAAACTCACTCGGCAAACCGAGGTTACCTGCCGCACTCTCGCCATTGAAATTGGCATGCAGAACTCTGGTTTAGGCGTTGCTTTGGCACTCAAATATTTTGGTCCCCTTGCCGCCCTACCCGGTGCTGTCTTTAGTATCTGGCACAATATCAGTGGCGCTATTCTCGCGGGCTTATGGCGTTGGCATACCGATAGTAAGATTAAGGCTATTGAAAGCAAACGCAGTGGGAAAAATAACTAAAGCGGTCGCAGCGCTCATTAACTGGCGATATTTCACTCTGGTGAAATATCGCCACTCTATATCGCGAGTTAAACTCCACAACCTCTACCATTTTCTCGCCTAACCCCAGATAACAGTGCCCCTCTACTAGCCCACTA
>Ga0209396_1003203_pt1 | contig 16641 bp, 11 predicted proteins | sample GOMGulsemesocosm_6_FD_184638 | JGI IMG/M metagenome (GOLD analysis project Ga0209396, IMG submission 184638) | Methane-oxidizing microbial communities from mesocosms in the Gulf of Mexico - GOM8C Gulf of Mexico (SPAdes) (version 2) | ecosystem: Environmental > Aquatic > Marine > Cold seeps...
CATGGATGTTTGGTTTGGTGGTAAATCATTAAGCCAACGCCCACCGCGTTATATCATGATGCATAAACCATTAGATGTAATTTGCTCAACAGTAGATGAAGAACACCAATCAGTAATCAGCCTGATCGAAGCAGACAAGCGTGAAGAATTGCATATCGCCGGTCGCCTTGATGTTGATACCACAGGTTTAGTATTGATCACTGATGATGGCCAATGGTCACACCGCGTTACATCACCTAAGCGTGAGTGCAACAAACTCTACCGTGTGCAACTTGCCGACCCAATCGCACCAACAGCAGTAGCTGATTTCGAAGCCGGTATCCAACTGCGTAGCGAAGACAAACCTTGTCTACCTGCGAAATTAGAGATCTTAAGCGATACAGAAGTACTGCTTACCATCCAAGAAGGCAAATATCACCAAGTTAAACGTATGTTTGCTAGCCAAGGCAATCGCGTTGTTGGCTTACACCGCGAGCAAATCGGTGAGATCGTATTAGACCCAGCACTAGAATTAGGTGAATGGCGTTTCTTAACAGACGAAGAAGCTGCAAGCATCTAATCTGTTAACCAAACACATTTATAAATACAACAGCCCACATTAATTATCTTAATGTGGGCTGTTGTATTTATACTATCTGTTTTCCGATTTATCTATTCTACTTATCCAGCGCAGTTACTTTATAAGCACAACGTCTTGCTCCTTCGACAATATGCTCTTCCCGCTCAACTGTCGCATACGGTGCTAACAATGTTTGAAATAAATTCAATTCTGAACGGCAAAAATTAAGACATTTCGATGCTGCTGCACAAATAGGACAATGGTTTTCCATCAACCAATAAACCGCCTTTTTCTCAACAGAGTTGCTATCGTCTTCGATAACAAGGCTATTTTCATTAACTTCGCCATCATCAACAACCGTCGCCATATAACCTTCTTCACTGCGCAACTCAGCTAAAGCTTCCAGTTTACCCAGCAAATCAGCTCTGCTCGCGAGTCTGTCACTATACAGCGCAAACGATGTCTTCTCTCGATGCGCAATAAGCTGATCAAGTCCTTCGTCACCAAAAATCACTTTGACTGAATCGATAAGCTGTACGGTCAGCTCTTCATGGCGATCTGAGAAATGGCTATTACTCTGCACCGTCAACGACCAATAGCGTGTTGGACGTCCTCGCACTGCTTTCTTATCTTCAAAGCTAATGTCACCGTCATCTTCTAATGCTTGCAAATGTTGGCGTACGCCCATGGTCGTTAAACCTAATTCGCTGGCAAGCACCTTGGCGGTTAATGCCCCTTCAACCTTTAACAGGTTAAGAATTTTCTCACTGGTTTTTTCTTTCATCTTAACTCCGCGTTACCTGACTACAGGCACATTCGACGTGCCTTCAGATGCTTTCATACTTAGTATTATTACCGATACAAATATTAAGTAAACTTTTTTATTTACTTTATTTTAATTTCAACCTTTACAAACTTAAGTAAAGAGTTTACTTTATTAAATAATTAATAAATAAAAAGGTTTACTTAATATGAAATTAGTTATCGTCAGCGGCAGTCAAAGACGCCATTCAGAAAGTGCAAAAGTCGCAGCTTACATCGCCAGCGCAGCCAACCAATTTAAAGCCGTTCAGCATATCGAACTGTGTAAATACCAACTACCCTTTTGGGATGGCGAGGACGAAAGTAAATCAGCACCTGGTTGTGATTGGCCGCTAATCAGTGAAGCGTTAATGCAAGCCGATGCATTCGTGCTTATCACCCCAGAATGGGAAGGCATGGCAACGCCGATATTGAAGAACTTTTTAATGATGTGTACACAGGATGATACTGCACATAAACCAGCACTGTTAGTGTCTGTCGTAAGCGGTATTAGTGGTGCCTACCCGATAGCAGAATTAAGAATGAATGGCTGTAAAAATAATAAGTTAGTAGCGATACCAGATCACTTAATCATTCGCAATGTCGGTGATGTATTAAATATAGGCATGGGTGATACAGCAATCAGCGAACGTGATCATAGCATTCGACATCGCATTGGTTACAGCTTGCATAGCTTACATCAATACAGCCAAGCATTAGGGCAAGTTCGTCAATTGCAGCAGCAACAACCTTATTCTCAGCAAGACAAGTACAGCTACGCAATGTAGGCACATAATATTTAAAACGACCTCTTTCATAAAAATAAAGGATATAATTATGATACATCTAGAGCACGTCAATTTAATCGTACGCGACATCGAAGAAACACTGACTTTTTACCGCGCCGCGTTTCCACATTGGTCTGTACGTGGTGGTGATAAGGGAAAATGGTCAGGTAAACCAAGAAACTGGGTCCATTTTGGTGATGATTACCAGTATCTCGCTTTTGGCGATAACGGCATAGGTGAAAACCGCGACTTAGCGGGGCACCAAGTGGGTCTTGCTCATTTCGCCTATGTCACTGATGATATTGCAGGTGTTATAAAGCGCCTAGCCGATGCGGGTTTTAGCATTGCAAAAGATGGGATGGATGATGAATATCGCCAAAATATTTACTTCCTCGACCCAAATGGTTACGAGGTTGAGTTTGTGCAATATAATACCGATGTACCTAGTTTAAGAAATCGCTATTGATACACTTTTTGCTGCTAACAAACCCATTCATAGTGGCGATATATTCATATCGCCGTATGAAAAAAAGCAAAAATAAATAACTAACTAGTTAAATCAAGGTGAAATAAAACACTGCAAATACATATAAATAAAGAGCTTTATACTAATATAAACTACGAATACCCCGATAAGGTTAGTTATCTGAATAACACAATATATATATTATATTTTTGTGATTTAACTCTAATAATAAATTTGAAGTTTTGCATAAATGACAAATATGAGTAACCATGGTTTTGTGTATCCAGCCGTATAATGATCCAAAATCACTGTAATGACGAATCCAAAACCTCAAACTCTCCGTAAAGCGGTCATGATCCCTTTTACCTTGTTGCTTTTGCTTACAGTGGCTGTACTCACTTTTGTCCAAAACAGTAATTACGAGCGGATGCTCGATGAAATCAGCACTAAATTACTCAACTCATATTCAGAAAACATCAGCAACAATCTCGACCGTTTTTTAGAGCAGCCTTTTAATACCAGCTTAACAATCGCCGATAGCATCCAGCGTAACCACCTAGATCAAGCCGATGACTTAACTAAAGTCGAAAACTACCTGTATGCAGCCATGACTGACATTTATAGTCAGCAACAACAAATCAGTACCATTGCATTTGGTGATGAGAAGCAAAACTATGTCGGTTTTCGTCGTCATACCGACCAAAATATCACTTTAATGTTGCAAGACCAGCGCACCAACAAGTTACTACAATTTTACAATGGCATTAACAACGAGAGTGCCATCACTCATAGTATTGCTAACTACAACCCAACAGTTCGACCTTGGTATCGCCCTTTTGCAGAGAGTCGAATGGCAGATTGGGCTAATATATACAGTAACGTTGATGCCGAGAAAAGCTTCACAATTTCAAGTTCAGCGCCTGTTATACGTAACAATATATTATTAGGTGTTGTCGCAACAGACATCGATTTACTGCAGTTATCACAATTTATTAAACCAGAAAGCAGTGAATTAGGTGCGCTAACCTATATCACCAACGGCAATGGCGAGTTAATCGCAAATTCACTACAAGCGCCACTTATCGATGCCAACAGCAAGCATATTCTCGCCTCTGATAGCAGTAGTCCACTTATCGCGACTAATTCCCAGTACATCATAGAGCAGCAATTTCAATTAAGTCATAAACCTGCGATATTCGAATTTACTAAAGATGATATCCGTTATTTCAGCCGTGTAAGCACTTATAACAATAACAATTTACAATGGTTTATTGTTGTTACCCTACCTGAAGATGTACTACTAGGTGGACTACCGAGTCAACAACGATTAGGCGTAGCAGCTGCACTGATGCTCGCCTTTTTTGGCCTATTGATGGGTTTGTACTTACTGCGAATGATCACCCAGCCGATTATGGATATCGCCGCAATATCACAGCAAATCGACCATGATAACTGGGATGTAAGCATCAAAGAAAATTTTAAGTTACATGAAACAACCCAGCTTATTGCAGCGTTTAAATCCATGTCTTCGCGGTTAGAAAATTCATTTACCACATTACGCAAACAACTATTATTTGACACCCTGACGGGATTATTAAGTCGCGATGGCTTTGTTGAACAATTGAATCACCCACACTCTCAAACTCAGGGCGTATTGGTATTATTAGGATTACGTTCATTTCGTCATACCAATAACAGCTTAGGTCAAAACAAGAGTGACCAGTTACTGGTTGCCATCGCGTCACGTTTACAGAAAAACGTCGCAGATAATGTCAGTATTAGCCGTATTGATAAAGATAGCTTTGCGGTGTTTTTGCCCGATTTTAAAGACCTTAACCACAGTAATGCATTTGCAGAAACATTACTTTCGGACTTTAATAGTCCCTTTATCATCAATGGCACGGAAGTATTAGTCGGCGCAAATGCTGGGATCATGAGTGGTAAGTTTCACGATATTGACATGGACGTATGGTTACGAAATTCAAGTTTGGCATTAACCTATGCGGTAAAACAAGAACAAGTACGGTGCTATCACTATCAAGATTACATGATCACCGCCTCGAAAGAGAAGACCCGCTTAACCGCAGATTTACAACGGGCGATCAGCAATAATGAATTTGCCGTTTATTATCAACCTGTCATTGATTTAACCAACGACACCATCGCAGGGGCCGAAGCCTTAGTTCGCTGGCACAGTCCCATTCGCGGTCTTGTTTCACCGCTCGATTTTATTCCAGTTGCAGAAGACACCGGGATGATTGTTGATATTGGTAAGCAAATTCTATTACAAGCCTGCACCGATACTAAGCTGCAAATAGACAGTGGTCACTGGCCTGCAAGCTTCTCGTTACACGTTAATATGTCGGTACGTGAATTACTACACCCTGATTATGTCTCGAGGGTAAAAGAAATTCTGGCTATCACCCAATTGCCGGCCGCTAATCTGACCCTTGAGATTACCGAGTCACGCTTAGTCAGCCAACCCTTACTGACTAATCAACTGCTTGGTCAATTACGTGATTTAGGCATACACATAGCGATCGATGATTTTGGTACCGGTTATTCTTCACTTGCCTACCTGACGCAATTACAGTTTGATGCGTTAAAGATTGATCGCTCCTTTGTCAGTCAGATGCTCGACAGTGAAAACCATGCCGCTATCGTTGCAGCTATTATCACCATGACAGCTAAGTTTAACGCTGACATCGTAGCGGAAGGTGTCGAAACCGCCGAACAAGCAGCCCACTTAAAACGGTTAGGCTGTCGTTATGCTCAAGGCTTCTATTATTCTCGCCCTAAACCACTAGCAGAATGGGATATAGGCAACAGCGCGACCCTCCTTCCGCAGCATAATAGTTCAACTTAACAATCCAAACATTAACATAAGCTACCTTTACGCTAACCAAGCACACTTGTACGCTTAATTGTGCTTGTTGCTCACAAAACCACAACAAATCGGACCACTTGTCACGTATTGCCAATCCATTAAGTAAATATGAGATCTGTATTAAAAAAATAACCAAAAAGATGCGATAACCTGCCCCTCCGATAACAATGAATGAACATTCGAAATTACCAATAACAACTGTTATTTAATTTCGATGCATATTACATGGAGTTGCAAATGCGCACTATTTTTACGTTATTAATATCAGCACTGAGCTTTAACAGTTTCGCCCTCGATAGCACTTACCTACAATGCTATGGCGTAAAAGACAGTTTCGCCTCACGTTCCGATCTAATCAAAAAATCATGGGCGGTTAATGCCAGCAACCAATACCTCAAACTCGACGGCTATTGGAAAGACAACAGTTATAATGCGGATACCGAAAACTACTTCATCGTCAAAGCCATTGACTCGGTAGCTGTGACATCAGAGCAGGTCCACAGTGTATTAGCCAGCATGTGTAGTAATACCTTAGTGAACAAATATTCCGCTGATTACATTAGCAATATCACTTATTTTGCATCCAACAGTTCGGTTGGTTATGAATACCCAGTGATGACCGAAGTTGACGCGTTAGCAATCAACAATACCGAATTACCGGTGACGTATAACAACATGCTGCGTTATGCATTTGCATCGAGTTATGTCTACAGCACAGAACAAGGTGCAGATCCGTTCTCGTTTACTGACAGCGCCACCTTCCAACAATTAATGCTCGATGAAAACAGCGCCGAGCTCGATGTTATTGCTACTTATGTCGGTAATAGCGGCGTACATGGTGTGGCAATTAAAGTGCCTGCAGTGCCAAGTAAAAATCTAGAAGAAGAAGTTATTATCTCCTTTAAAGGTACCAGCAGCGGCGGTGATGTGATGCAAGACATCGAACTCATGCTCGCCAACCTTTCAGAAACTGACGAAGATTGGCAAGTTGATGCGTATAATTTCACTCAGCAGATCCTAGCCCAATATCCAGCTAATACCGCGTCTTTAACGCGTGGTTATGCAGTATCATCTGCCGCGAAAACTTATAATGTAGTGCTCACTGGTCACTCACTTGGAGCCTATACTGCGATTGATGCGGGGGTGAGAACAGGCGTATTAACACGGGTATTCTCGTCACCAGCAACGCGTATTATTGAAAAATACATTCATGCATTTGCCAATAAAATGCGTTACAACAACGTGATTAACATGGTGCGAGAAACAGACCCTGTGGCAACCATGTCGGGCCGTCATAACGAAAACATGATTTACTTCCCGAAAGCCGCAGGTGCAAATCCAGCCAACAGCCATTACTTAACCCCGTTCATCAACGACATCTTAATGCCGTTAGCAAACGGACAAGTAACAGATGCTAATAAAGCAAGCTATGTCTATATCACCCCAGACACAAGCGTAGGTGCAGGCTTAACTGAGTTAGTGAATACTTGGGGGGCGTCAAACTAGCCCTGTTTGAATGAGATAAAACAAGGGGTATATCCATCATGGTATGCCCTCTTTCGTTACGACGCAAAGACATCCAATAACAACTGAATAATAAGCGCATTAGCAATATCAATAAAGAACGCGCCCACCAGCGGCACCACCACAAAGGCTTTTGCCGAGGCACCAAACTTCTCGGTCACCGCCGTCATATTGGCAATCGCAGTAGGGGTCGCGCCTAACGCCAGTCCGGCATAACCTGCTGACATCACCGCCGCGTCATAATCTTTGCCCATCAAGGGAAAGACCACAAAGATAACAAAACCAGTGACGATTACCACTTGTGCGGTAAGCATGATTAAAATAGGCCCGCCTAATCCGCCCAGTGTCCACAGTTGCAAGCTCATTAATGACATGGCGAGGAACAAGCCTAAACTCAAATCGGAAATGAGTGCTAATGAGCGGCTGCGCTCTGGCCAGGTTAGCTTAGGCATAATCAGTGGGCCTAAGTTAATCACTATGATGCCTGCAAATAGGCAAGTGACAAATTCAGGTAAATGCAAGCCTAAGTTAGCGATCACTACATTCAACCCCAGCCCTAAACCTATACTAATACTGATAATAAGGATGGAGTTAAGCATATGATGGTAATCAATCGGTGCGGCACAGGGTTGAGGCTCTGCTGTGTCTACCGGTTTTGTCTTAGATTGCAGCTTGCTTTGATGAAGCGTACCCACAGTCAGTTCAGGTTCTTTACTTGGTTCTAACTTATGATGACTAATTAAGTATTTGGCAATCGGTCCACCAATCACACCACCAAGGATCAAACCAAATGTCGCACAGGCAATACCAATCTCCATGGCATTACTAATATTGTATTTTTCAACAAACAGTGGAGCCCACGCAATCGCGGTACCGTGTCCGCCACTAAGAGATACGGAACCACCAATAATACCGACTTCCGGTAATTGCTGGGTAAACTGCGCCACGGTTAAACCAGTGAAGTTTTGTAAAAACAGATAAACCACCGCGATCACCAACAAGATGATTAACGGTTTACCGCCTTTAAGCAGGGTTGAAAAACGCGAGGATAAGCCAATAATAGTGAAGAATACAATCAGTAAGGTATCGCGTACCGCTAACGAAAATTGTAATTCGATATCAAACGCGCCATAGAGCACAGCGAATAGAATGGATGCGATCAGACCGCCAGAAACTGGCTCGGGGATATTATATTCTTGTAAAAAAGCGATTTTGCGTGTCAGGTATTTACCTAAAAATAACACCAAAATCGCCACAATCACGGTTTGTCTTACATCCAGTTCCATCAGCATTCCCTTTCATTAACTATTTACCTATTAAGGTATAGGCTTAACAATAATAAAAGATTACCTGCTGAAACTGGAATGTACAAACCATAAACAGCAATTAATCGACTTGAAACCAATCAATATAATGGCTTGGCATCACGTCAAACTCGCGACTTAAATCAGCCACCACAGACGCGGCAATCACATCGTCTTTATTGGCCATTTTTTCGTTAAGTTCGTCAGCATGAATACCCGTGGTTAAAAACAAACTAGCGATACCTGCTGTATTCGCGCCGCGGATGTCATGCTCTAAACTATCACCTACCGCAATCGCGTTATCCCAACCGCCTAGTAAAGTATGGCACATGCTATACACTTCAGTTTGTGGTTTTCCATGCCAGTGCACCTTGCCACCCATTTCCGCATACGCATTAGCGATAGAACCCGGACACAGTTTTAACCCGCCATCAGGGCTCATGGCAACAAGATCTGGGTTACTGACTACCATTTCTAAACCGCGCTCATAAGCTATCTTCAGCTCAGTGTGATAATCCTCGACACTGCCACGACCAACGCCGTAACACAGGATAAGTGATGCATCGTCAATTCCAACACTGGTTAAACCGCAGTCTTCAAGTACAGTACTCAGCACACCATCGTCCCAACCAAATACCAAGGCATTAGAGCCCAGATCGGCAAACTTACCTTGGTTAAAATTATGACGCATGTGATCGCCTGATGTCAGTACATCGATATACAGATCACGGCTGATACCCGAATCGGTTAAACGCTGATATGAGAAATTGTGGGTATTACCACTGTTCGACAAGATCACCACTTTTTTGTCATGCTGTTTTAAAAACTCTAATGTCGCAATCGCTTTTGGAAACGCATCACCGCCATTATGCAGTACGCCCCATTGATCCAAAATAAAGGTATCAAACTCGTTAATAATGTCTTTAAGACCGGAAATCATTTTCACTTCGTCGTTACTCCAACAGCATCTGCTATTAGCCTAAAACACTAATAGCCTGAACAAGATGACCCACTATATACTCAATTTTACAAACACCCACTAACTTGCAGCATATTAATATGAAATAGGTGTGTATAAATATGAGTTCTATAGGTATTAATGCGGTTAAACGTGATTACAAAGCCAGTTTTATGAGCGAAAAATTGTTAACTTAACTGTGTTTTCTGTTGCGGTGATATCGAGTGTCAAATAAGTTTAAAATTATAACCAGTGTCATTTTTGGCTGCGTGATAGCAACAACATTTACGGTACGTGAAATATGCCGGGATTGGCTATTAGACTCAGCTCGTGAGCAAGCAGAAAACCAATTACTCACCTACGTAGTTGATATTAGACGCGTACTCGCTAGCTACAAATATCTTCCTTACCTTATCGCAGAACAAGAAAATATTACCGCTGTCCTCACCGACCCTAAAATATCGACAACAAAAATTACACAAGCATTAACGCAGTTTGATAAAGCAGCAAACACTAAAGGGTGGTATTTACTTAAACCAGATGGTTCGTTATTAGTATCAAGCCGCCATAACGCAAACTGGGACGTGAAAAAAGCCGACAATATTACCGCTAACTTACGTAATAAAAATGGTGAACTGGACAATGACAGAGGCGTACTCACCTCGAGCTACATTGCGAATGGTACTGCTAATTATTATTTAAGCTTACCGATCAATCTCAACGGTGAACTGATTGGGGTTGCCGCTGTTGAAGTTGATTTGACCGCGTTGAGTGAGCCCTGGCTTACAGCCAATGAATTTATTCTCATCAGCAATGCCAAAAATCAGTTCTTTTTATCGAGTCACCCACAAATTTCGGCGACAGAAATTAATACGTTAGGAACTGCCGGTATTGCGACCCGTAAACTAAGCAACGAAGCGAGCATCGCTAACTGGAAAATTCATAATAGCGACTATCAAGTGCAACAGGTTCAACTTGACGATTTAAAATGGCATATTTATTACCTAACACCATTAAGCAATCTATATAAAACCGTTGATATAGCAGGCTTCATCGCAGCTATTCTCATGTCACTGTTACTATCAATCCTACTATATCGCCATGAACGTAGGCAGAAACTTTATTCTAATGCGGCGTTAAAACAGATGATCACGGGTACCAATGTCGGCTTGGTGCTACTCAATAACGATCGTAGTATCAGTTATATCAATCCAACAGCGATGCGTTACTTCGGCTTAAAAAACGATGATTCCAATAGCTTACATGCTAGCAAGTTGCTCACCCAGCATGCTAATAATCAACATATCATTAGCCAATTAAATGATCTAACGGTGATCCCAACAATCACAGGGATAGAAGTATTTGCCAATAATCATCAGGGCAACGACTTCCCAGCATTATTGTCAATAACCCCACTTGCTTGGTCACAACAGCGGGGCTCGCTGATGACCTTTGTTGATATCAGTAAACGTAAACGCGCGGAACACGCTCTGTCACAAGCCAATACTCAACTTGAATCTAGAGTGCAAGAGATCGCAGTCGAACTTTATACCGCGCAAGAAGAATTATTATTGAGCAGCAAAATGGCCGCCCTTGGACGCATGTCGAGTGCCATTAACCATGAATTAAACCAGCCGTTAACCGGTATCAGAACCTTGTTATCTAGCAACATACTGTTTTTAGAACAAGGCAATACTAAGGTATTACGTTCGAATATGGCGTTAATCGATAAGTTAGTTAAGCGCATGCTATCCATGACAGCGCAGCTTAAAGTATTTGCCTTCAACCGCCCCGAACGCTTAATAGCGACCTCAATAACCGAGACATTGGCCGAAGTATTCACATTGCAACAGCCTCAACTAACCAAGATTGATATCGCCGTTGATGTGTCAGACTCTCTCCCGCAAGTGCTCGCAGAGCCACACCGACTACATCAGGTATTCTCAAATTTAGTCAGTAATGCCGCAGCGGCAATGCAGCACACGACACAGTCAAGATTATTGATTAGCGCTTCTCAACAGCAAGGTATGATTATCATCACGTTTACAGATAATGGCACAGGTGTCGAGAAGGACGCACTTGAGCACCTCTTTGAACCCTTTTATACCAGTAAGAAAATCGGTGAAGGTCTTGGCTTAGGACTGTCGATAACCGCAAATATCATGCGCGATATGCAAGGTGAGATCGCCGCGAAGAATAATACTGAACAAGCAGGTATGACATTTACGCTAACACTGAAAGCGAGTGACCATTAAAAGTAATTAATTAGCATTAATGCGCTCTATTAGATATATACACCTAATTGGCAGTGACATAATACGCCATTATAAATAACGCCCTTATTGTGGACGTTAAGCTGATATTGAGGTTACCAAGCTGATGAGTGAACACATACTAAATATTGCGGATAACTTTTGGAACATACGCGGTGACTTCAAAATAGGAGGCATCATCAATATTGGTACTCACGCCTCTATAGTACGCTGCAAAAACGGTAAATTTGTGCTGTTAGATGCTTATACTTTGCAAGGTAAGTTAAAAAACCAAGTTGATGCATTAACCAATAACGGTGCCGATCTCGAGGCTATCATTAATTTACACCCTTTTCATACCATACATGTGCAAAAGGTACATGAGTCATATCCCAATGCCAAACTCTATGGCACCCAGCGGCACTTAGATAAATTCCCAGACTTACCTTGGCAAGCACAGCGCACCGAATCAAGCGACTTTGCAGCTTTATTTTCCGATGATTTTGAATTCTCAGTACCAGCAGGTGTAGACTTTATTTCAGCAAATGAAAACTTACATTTCTCATCCGTGCTTGCCTACCATAAGGCGTCTAAAACGATCCATTCCGACGATACTTTAATGTACTTGAAATTCCCGAGCATCATTGGCGTGCTCAAAAGACCAGAAATTTCATTTCATATGACATTAGCGCAAACATTAGAAAAACGAGCAGGAGCGGCAACTGATTTTCGCAATTGGGCTATGCAATTAACACAGCAATGGGCTGACGCTGAAAACCTTTGTGCAGCACACTCATCAAGCTTGTTAGGCAGCAAAAACCTATCGCCATCAATAGTCGAAAAAATATTGGCTGCGTTACAGAAAGTGGAAAGAACATTACGAGCACATGAGAAGAAGTTTGGTTAAATGATTTTATATGCTCACGTAAATTAAGACAGAGTTATAGTGGTCAAGTAAAACTGTACAACGAGATGCGTTGCCATAACCCATCTCGCTGACACTCTTATAATGCATACGCGTAACTCGAATACACCTTAAGCAACATTTTCCGCAATCAGTTTATCCGCCACTTTATTACAAATATAATCACCAATTGGGATCGCTGAGGTTGCTGCTGGTGATGGCGCATTGCAAACGTGTAAGCTGCGTGGACTCTCTGCGAATAAAAAGTCATGCACCAGGCTGCCATCTTTCAATACCGCTTGTGCACGAATACCCGCAGGATAGTCTTCTAAATCAGAGACCTTCAGTATCGGACAATACTTATTAACGAGTTTTAAGTAACCCGGCTTCCACCAGGAATTCTTAGTTTCAACCAGACCCGTTTTTAAATTCTTAGCACTCACCCGCCAAAAGCCTGGAAACTTAAGCATGTCACTGATATCACGTAGGTCAAGATTGATCTTGCCATAACCTTCTCGCTTCCAGCCTTGTACCGCATTCGGCCCCACCGTCACCGAGCCATCAATCATGCGGGTTAAATGTACCCCCAAAAATGGCAATTCAGGATCAGGAATGGGATAAATAAGGTGATTAACAATATTGCTGTGCTGAGACTGTAAACGATAATACTCACCACGATAAGGAATGATCTGAAATTCAGTATCGATATTCAGTATCTTAGTTACCCTATCCGCCATTAAACCAGAACAGGTAATTAAGAATTTGGCGACATAATTAAGGCCCTTAAATGAATGCCCCAATGGCGTTTTTTGTTGGCACTGGACGCTAATCTGCTTACTGGTTTCGATTAAGTGAGTCACCTCCGTCTCCAGCGCAATATGACCACCAAGCGCACAGAATTCTTCCGCCATTTTCTCGGTGACCAAGCGGTAATTAACGATACTGGTTGAAGGCACCAAAATTGCCCCTAATCCGGTAATGTTAGGCTCTTTTTCAGCGAGTCCAGCGGCATCTAATAATTCAACGTCAATGCCATTATCACAACAGCGTTTATAAAGCGCTTCCATACGCTGTAACTCTAATACATTAGTAGCAACCAATAGTTTGCCGCAGTTTTCTACCGGAATAGCATGCTTGTCGCAGAAAGCTTTGGTCGCTGTAACGCCCGCCTTACAAAAATTAGCTTTCATGCTACCCGGTTCATAATAAACCCCGGCATGGATCACACCACTATTATGTCCGGTTTGATGTTGTGATAGCTTGCCTTCCTTTTCGATTAATAATATCCGTTTTTCAGGCTCTCGCTGCTGCAACTGCCAAGCAGTTGATACGCCAACAATGCCGCCACCAATAATAATGTAATCATAAACGCTATTATCCGGGCTATTAGTTTTGGGGCCGTTTTTATCAAAATTCAGTGTAGTAAAAGTCATTTTAATTGTCCTTACCTTATCTTGACCTTAAGAAACAATAACAGCAGCGGCTGCAGGAGTCGTCACAACAGGTTTATAACGGCGATTACTGTAAATAAACAGACCAACAAAACTCAGCATAGCAACAACTCTCACTACTAATGGTAAATCAGGCCATGTCATTGCTAAACCAAGTAATAACGAAAATCCACGCAAAAAGATATTCAGTTCACTTTCTAAATAACCCTCAATACCCGCAATAAATGCATACGTCCCTATGATGGCAAAAAAGCCTACAGTGATAACCGTCATCACATCCCAACTTACTAGTGAGGTATAAGCCATTAATATCGGCACAAGGTAAAGTCCTTTCGCTATCTTCCATGCTGTTAAACCGGTTCGCATTGGCGGAGTGCCTGCAATTGTCGCCGCGGCAAATGCGGTTAAACATACAGGTGGCGTAACGTTACTGTCTTGCGATAACCAAAAAATAATTAAGTGCGCCGAGAGTAATATTAACGCTACTTTTTCTAGCCCTAACCCTTGCTCTAACAAGGTGCCCATGAAATCAACGGGTACTAAATTTAATAAGGTTTCAGCCTGAACCTGCGACATCGGCTGCGTTAATGCTGCCATCTGGTCTGGTGCAGCAAGCATGAATATGCCTTGCGCTTGTGCAGGTAACTGACCATCCATTAACATTTGAATTAATTGGCTTTCTGCTAATAACGTATAGAGTGCGGGTGCCGATAACGTCCCTAATACAATATAAGCCGCCGTCACAGGTAGTCCCATGCCGAGGATTAATGACGCCAGTGCAATCAAGGTTAACATCAGCATTAAACTGCCATCCGCCCATTCATTAATCATTAACGAAAAGGTATTACCAACACCAGTGGTACTAATCACATTAATGACCAGCCCTATACCGACCAGTAATACCGCGGTCGTCGCCATATTACGCGCACCTTGCTCTAGGGCTTCGAATACGGCTTTAATGCCCATCTTATTGGGTGATAACCAAGACGCAATGACAACTGAAATAATAGATAAACCAGCAGAATACGTTGGCGTAAAGCCAGAGACTAATAAAAATACTAATACGCCCAATGGGATCAAATTATACCAACCCGACAAAAACACTTTTGAGAATGACTCTTCAGAGGCTACAACTTGTTGGATGTTGCTGCGCTTGGCTTCGATGCGAACAAAAAATGCAACAGAGAGAAAATAGATTAACGCAGGCACAACCGATACCGCAATAATATTGACATAAGGTACTTGTGTATAAGAGGCCATTATAAATGCACCCGCGCCCATTACCGGTGGCATGATCTGCCCCCCCGTTGATGCAGCCGCTTCTACACCAGCTGCAAAACGTGCAGGGAAACCAGCTTTACGCATAAGAGGAATGGTAATAACACCGGTTGATACCGTATTCGCCACACTTGAACCTGACACAGAACCCATCAATCCTGATGCCAACACGGCAATAAAACCAGGACCACCAATCACCTTATTCGCAGCTGCACGAGAAAGGTTAATGATGTAATCACCCACACCCGAACGCACTAAAAATGCCCCGAACAAAATGAACATAAACACAAAGCTCCAGCTGATACGTGAGATAGCCCCAAACATACCCTCTGAACTATAAAAGCTGCGATACAATAAGGTTTCTACACTTAGCCCGGGAAAATGGAACATACCGGGTACTAACTGACCCCACCACACTACATAAGTTAATGAAACCATAATTAATAACGGAATAAACCAACCAATTGTACGGCGGATCAATTCCAACACAATGATAATAGCCATGATTGAAAATACCCAATCGCTGGTAATAAAGCGCACGCCACGCTCATACAAAGCATCTTCAGCAAAGGGGATATATGCTAAACAAGCAAGTGCCGCAAGCGCAATAATGATATCAACACCAAGTGCCAGTTTACTGCTTTTTAGACTTTTATGTGCTGGATACCAAAGTGCACAAATAACGGAAAACCCAGCAAAGTGAGTCGCAGATGCCCATAATTCAGGGATCGTTGCAAACGTATTAAACCAGATGTGTAATATCGACAACACCACACCACACGCTGATATAAAAGCGGTTACCCAGGGAAAATCAGTACGGGTAACTGACTCAAATTGTTCTAACTTTTCTTCGACCTGCTTGTCCATAACAAATTCCTTGTTGACTGCTGCCATCGCGGCAGCAGCAGTCCTTATCAATATTTAACGTTGTTTGTTACAGTGCTGTTGGTAGCAATTCAGCAGGAATTGTTAAGCCGATTTCTTGGTAATAACGCGCAGCACCAGGATGCAGTGGTACCGGCAGGCCTTTAATCGATTTCTCTACAGCCATCGCTTTAGTTGCTTTGTGGATACTGTTTAAGAAAGGTAGGTTTTCATAGATGTTTTTGGTTAATAGATAAACATCTTCTTCAGATACATCATCACGCACCGCTAAGAAGTTAGGCTGAGCAATCGTCGTCACGTCTTTGCTTTGACTTGGGTAAGTATTTGCTGGAATAGTAAATTTAGTCCACAGTGGATATTCGCTGTTGGCTTGCTTAATTTGTTCATCGGTAAATTGCAATAATGAGATATCATCACCCATCGCAGCAAACGCACGCGTGATCGCCCCAACTGGCATACCCGCTGGAATATTCATGCCATCAATCGCACCATTTTGCATCGCATCCGTGCTTGAGCTATAGCCTAAATAGGCAAGGTTGAAGCTATTTGGATCGACCTTAACGCCACTCATTATCTGACGGCCC
>Ga0209396_1003204_pt1 | contig 16638 bp, 14 predicted proteins | sample GOMGulsemesocosm_6_FD_184638 | JGI IMG/M metagenome (GOLD analysis project Ga0209396, IMG submission 184638) | Methane-oxidizing microbial communities from mesocosms in the Gulf of Mexico - GOM8C Gulf of Mexico (SPAdes) (version 2) | ecosystem: Environmental > Aquatic > Marine > Cold seeps...
TGCAAGGTGAAGCTAATCCCGTCGCTGAGAGTGAAGATGACAGCATTAGCCAACAATTTGATCGTTTGTTGGTGAAGAAGTTGGGTAAAGAATTTATTGTTAACGTGAAAGACATTGAATGGCTTGAATCGTCTGGTAATTATGTAAACTTACATAGCAAAGGGCGAATTTATCCCATGCGCGCGACATTAACTAAGTTAGTTGAGCAAATTAGTTCTCATGGCTTTTGCAGAATTCATCGTTCTTTTGCCGTAAACCTTGTGAATATCGAATCCATTACGCCGACAGGTAATGGCGACAGTGAAATTGCATTACTTGATGGCAAGCGTTTAAGTTTATCGAGGCGCTACAAAGAAGCCTTCAAGCTGACGCTATGACTAACCTTTAAGGTAGTTTGTCTATAATACTTTTGGATGAAGGTTTTAATAAAACTAATAAAATTGATGTAAATCAACGTTAGCTTGTGTTTGTGAAAATTGTATTAATGACTGTGATAGCATCGATTCAATCATATTGAATTTGGGCATAATGGTTTAGTAGTCGCCATGCGATACTTATGAATGAAAACACATTAGATAACATTGTCGAACGTAGAGTGGTCACTTGTAGCCGTAAAAACAGTTTACGCGATGCTACAAAGTTGATGCATCAGCGTCATTGCAGTTCGATAATTATTACAGAAAATAACAAACCAATTGGAATATGGACCGAAGCCGATGCGCTAAAAGTAAATATTCATCAATTAAGCACCTTCGATCATGAAATTGAACAATTCATGTCGACTGAGGTTATTACTATCAATGTTACTGCATCACTCAATGATGCAACGTTGGAGTTAAAGCGCAATAACGTTCGGCATTTAGTCGTCATTGATGACGAATCGACGCTGGTGGGGGTTCTGTCCCAAAGTGACGTAGTTATTCATCAAGATGCCACCTTGTTTTTGAGTATGACGCAAGTTCAAACCATTTTACCTGAACGCCGGCAGCTCGAATTTCATGTGGCTGGCACGCTCAGTGATGCGATTAAGCATATGGGAGGGCATCAATGCGATGCCCTCGTTATTGTTGATAATAAAAAGCCCATTGGTTTGTTGACCGAACGTGATGTAGTGAGGTTAATCGCATTAAATCAGCTTAACATTTCATTAGACGACGCTATTAGCAAGCCGCTTATTACTGTGCCCCGAGGTATGAGTTTATTGTCAATTCGTTCCTTCATGGAGAAGCGTCATATTAGGCATTTAGGGGTTGATGACGATGATGGCACCTTAATTGGTATTATTTCATTTTCTGATATTTTAAACCGCATTGAACAAAGCTATGTTAGCCGTTTACGCACCGCTTTAGCTAACAGTGAAGCTTCATTAAAAGAGAAAGAGTTCAATTTACACATGGCGCATGCGCTTATTGAGGCATCTGACGACGGTATTATGGTGGCTGATGGAAACTCAATTATTCAGTCAGTGAATCCCGCTTTTAGTATGCTGACAGGTTACACAGAAGAGGAGGTTATTGGTCAGCCAGCCAACATTATTAGTTCTGGTCAACATGGCAAAGCATTTTATGAGGCGATGTGGGCTACCATTGATCAGCATGGTCGTTGGCAGGGGGAAATATGGAACCGCCGAAAAAACGGTGAAGTCTACCCAGAATGGTTAACGATAACGCGTATTAAAGAACCTGTTAATCAAACGGTACTTTACGCTGGAATTTTTAATGATATAACGGAGCGTAAGAACTCTGAAACGATGATTGAACACCTCGCTTATTACGATCCTTTGACTAAGCTCCCCAATCGACAATTATTTTACGATCGCCTCGATGCTGCTCTATTGCAAGCTAATGCACATAGCACGCAATTAGCTGTTCTATTTATCGATCTTGACCACTTTAAGCGTGTTAATGATTCTTTAGGGCATTCGGTAGGGGATCAAGTGTTGTGCATGGTCGCTGACATATTTTCTCAATGTTTATCCGATGTTGACACCATTGCACGTATTGGCGGCGATGAATTAGTGGTGTTGCTTAATGATGTGACAGAGCAGGCTGATGTTTATCGGATTGCGCAGCGCTTGGTTAATAGTTTAAATACGCCGCTTGATATTAATTCACGTGAACTCATAATGACGACAAGTGTGGGGTGTGCCATTTACCCACAAGATGGAGTATCCCGTGAAGAACTATTGAAACATGCCGATAGTGCAATGTATCGTGCAAAAGAGGAGGGCCGTAATCGGTTTTGCTTGTTCTCAGCCAGAATGAACGCTCAATCACAGCAACAGTTAGCGCTTGAAACGCGCTTAGGGCAAGCGTTAAAAAATAATGAATTTACGCTTGTTTATCAACCTAAAGTGAATGCGCAAACTTATAAGATTGAGTCGGTAGAGGCATTGATTCGTTGGCATGACTCAGTGGTCGGTAATATTTCCCCTAATGTGTTTATACCTTTGGCTGAGGAGCTTGGGTTAATCGAAGATATTGGGCATTGGGTGTTATTGGAAGCGATGAAACAAGGACGTAAGTGGCAGGTTGAACACGATATTTCACTGCGTATTTCTGTGAATGTATCGGCTAAGCAATTAATGACTGAGGAGTTGATAAGCCAAGTCATTGATGGCATAAAGTCCACTGGTCTGGACCCTAAATTACTCGATATTGAAGTCACTGAAACCAGTGTTTTAACGAATATTGATACGATGATCTCGTGTTTAACAGCCATTCGTGGTTTGGGGGCCAGTGTCTCAATGGACGACTTTGGAACGGGTTACTCTAGCTTGAGCATGCTCACCAAAATGCCGCTAGATTATTTAAAAATAGACAGTAGCTTTATGGAAGGCATTCCCGGTAAAGTGGATAACGAAGAGTTAATTTCAACCATTGTTGTCATGGCCCATAATCTGAACTTGCAAGTCGTCGCTGAGGGCGTAGAAACGCTTGGACAGTTGCAGTTCTTACAAGAATTAGGCTGTGAATATATTCAGGGATATTACTTTAGTAAGCCTGTATCACCAATAGATATCGTTCAGCAGATAACATACCCTGCAGAATTAACCATGAATACTCATTAGTATTCATGGTTAAGAGGTAAAAAATAATTCAGTGACGGTTTTATTTAGTGTTCATGTTCATCTGCAATACCTAACCAGGTTAAATTAGCAGGCACAAAGTCTAATTCAAGTAGGGTCGTTACCGAAGCATCAGCCAAATCAACACTAACGACGGTTGTGTTAATAGGATCGCTTATATAGGCGTATTGTGCATTGGGCGACATAGTAAGTTTGAACGTTTGGTCGGTTGGCATCAGTGATATATCTTGATCAGAAAAATGGATGCGTTGCTCAAACTCCCATTCCTGATGATCATCCTGTTGATGTGGTTTCAAGAGTGTTAAGTATCCTTGATCATCTAGCACAACGAATAATTTTTCCTCACTAGAGAAAGCATAACTAATTGCTTTGGCGTTATCAGTTGGTTGCCAATCTACAGCCTCCATAGTTAATTTTTCAGGATCAATCGTATATAGTTTACTGATACTTTCACCATGAGCAGAAGCTACGCCAAATAAGGTATTACTGTGTTCATTTCCTATGAGCTGACCAATACGTAATTCACCAAAATCTGCAAGGTTGATTATTTTGTCTGATTCATATTCATCGTTGTGCTCATGGGCAATGAGTACGCCATCGCTACAGCCAAAAACAACGTGATGCTGACTTTGCGCTGCGCCGTGTAAATTAGGACAAACGGTAGATAATATTTGTTCTTGTTCATATTCGCCATTGTGTAAGTGATAAACAGCAACTTGGTCAGGCAATATTTTGTTGCCTGACGTACTTTCATTATCATCTCGGCGAATGGTCGCTAATAAATGTTCGCCTCTGGGCTCAGCAACGCCATGCATATTCATTGTTAAATCAACCGTTGGAAAAGTGGTCGATTCGGCGCTTATATCAGCATCGCTCAAGATGTTGATAGTAGCGTTGAGATTAGCTTGTGCATTACCATCGTTAAAAATAGCCATCTGACCGTCGTGCGTTACTATATGTGTCGGTTGGCTGCTATGAATATCATATGAACTCATCAACGGAGTCTGCTTATAATCATGTAGATGCGCTACATGATCTTCACGCCATAAACCGCCATCGATAAACCCAATGTAGCCTTGGCTACGATTTTTTAGTACTACATACCTAAAACCTGCTGACGCAGAAATGGTGCTGTTGTCATGAGGGATTGAAAAGCTGTCTAATAAAGTGTTGTCATCTAAGTCATAGAGTGAAACTTCATTACTACCAGCGGCGCTGATCGCCAACCTGCCAAGGCTATCGATGATTAGATCGTTACCATGGTCATGTTCCGCCGGTTTCTCTTTTGGTGACTCTAACTCTGTTATTGTCGTTTTTGCTCCACCACAACCAGCCAGTAATGTTGTGCTTAATATGATGGACAATAAACTGAGCTTAAATGCGCATTTCATGGGTGTTTCCTTATGTAAAAGTTTATTCGTATTTGTTTTAGAAATATGCTCTTAGTCCTAGCGCAATATTTCGACCTGGTCGTGGTGCGATATCTTTAACAAAAGAGCTGTGCACTCGAGCATGTTGATTGGTTAAATTATTCGCGTTTAGATATAGGTTGATGTCTTGATTAGCGATAGGGAGTTGATAAGAAACGCTAGCATTAACTAATGTATAGCCTTTAGTCACAGTTTCTAAGTTGGCTACCTTGTCTTGTTTTTGGTATCTTGTGGCATCAAGTTCCACATTTATATTCTCAATTGTATAGTTGAAAGAGGCACCAAAACGCAATGGAGGAGTTCGAGGTAAATTACCGCCATTTTTGAGGCGAGCTCGCACGAAGTCTGAAAATACGGTGGTTTTTATTTGCTCATTAACCTGCCAAATAAACTGCGCTTCAAAGCCATGTAATACAACATCATCTGTTTGAAATAGATAAACTGGAAGCTTGCCTTCTTCGTCATGTTCATCATGTCCACTATGATCATCATGCCCATGATCGTGGTTATGTCCATCGTCAGCAAATAACCCAGTAGCCCTTTGGTAGTAATAATTATCAACTTGGTTGTAGAAGGCATTGATGATGATGGCAACATCACCTTGGGTCTTTCTAAAACTTAGATCAATGTTGTGAGCGGTTTCAAGATCTATGTTCAATGGCGTCAGGCCAATACTTTCACCATGTTCACTTTCATTAAGGGCGAATAATGCGCCCACTTCATATGTTCTTGTTCCTATATGTGGACCAAAAGACAATAATTGTGACGCCGATGGCGCACGTTCTGAATGTGTTAGTGACAGGCCGACATTGTAACCCGGGTTAAAATCCCACACGAGACCTGCAGATAGAGTGACTGGAGTGAACTGGTGTTCCACGGCAAATAGGCGAGTGACTTCACTGGTTTCTAACTCATGAGCATCGTGGTCATCGTGGTTATCATGATCATCGTGACCATCAGCCTCTAAGTAAGGAAGTCTAACGGTGCCTGCATTTAAGGTAACGCGTTCAATACGGGCGCCTAACTGAACTAGAACATCATCAAAGTGGCGTTCTTGCATGAATGCTAAAGCGGCCATTTTTGTAGCAGATGGCGGCGTGAAAGCCTCGCTGCCAGTCGCTTCCATATTTGATTGTTTGAGGTGAACGCTCAGCCCTCCACGCCAATGTCCTATGGGATGATGTAATATATCGGCGCGAAACTCTTTTGTGATATTTGAAAAGTCAGTGCCAGTAACTCCCGCTTCAACTTCAGCGTGTTGATAATCAGTGTATGAAGCTTTAACGTTGATGGTACTTATAAAGCCACTATCAAAGTTAAATTCACTGAGTAATTGATAGCGTTCTTGCTCCAAATCAGCATATACATTGGCCTCGTCAGCTTCACCGTGGCTGTGACCTGGAATACCGTATTGGCGCTTAAATGTGCCACTGGATAGACCTATGTAGCCATTATCGAGTAAATAACTGGCGCCTAAAGTGACTCCTTGAGATTCTTCTCGGCTATTTTCAACTGTATATTTACCTACTTTTTCAGTATGTTCATCGCTGCTGTTTGGCGCTTTAGGGATTTCATAATCATCAGACTCCCGCCAGAAAGCATCGGCATAAACACCAAAATTATCAATACCGCTTTTTACATTGAACGCTGCGATTTTTCTCTGGTTTACGGAGTCTTTTTGTAAGGTTATTTCACCTTCAGTCAAGTTATCTGTTGGCACGCGCTGATCGACAATATTGACAACACCTCCTATGGCACCACTACCAAAAAATAATGTAGCTGGACCTCGCAATACTTCTATTTGTTGAGCTGTTGAAGCTTCTGAAGCAACAGAGTGATCGGGTCCAACCCGTGATACGTCGCTCACATCAAGTCCATTTTGAGTAATAAGAACTCGGGGGCCACTTAAGCCTCGAATAATTGGTGTACTGGCTACACCTGCGTGAAAATTTGAATGAACACCGACTTGTTTCTCTAATGTATCTCCAAGTGTAGCGGCCTGTTGTTGTCTTAGTTGTTCTCCTGAGAGTACGGAAACCGGCGTTGCAGACTCCATTGATGAGGCGTGAAAAGGGGTGGCGGTGATATCAATAACTTCAATAGCGGACGGTGAAAGGGTCACTAAAATCGTTGAATCTTGTGAAGCTGATTGAGTCAGATGTTGAATACTGTGAGCGTAGCCAGGCGCTGAAATATGAAGTTCAATCTTACCTTCCCCAGTATTGCTAAATGCAAAACGGCCTAAGAGGTCCGTTTTTGAAAAACGTTGACTACCAACAATTTCAACTTTAGCATTAACGACTTTATTTCCTTTCTTATCAACGATTGTTCCCTCAATAGATTGAGCCAAACTGGTAGTAGTAAAAAGGGCACCAATTAATAGTCCAATGTATTTACGCTTAAACATGATTACTCCAAAAGTATTGTTATAATGTATCATTATTTCTGGTAATGTTATAACATAACATTTGGTGTTTCAATATGGCTCACCTAATATTTATTCAGTTTATGTAGAACTTAATTTTGCTAAGAGAAACGTTATGAGAGACAAGTTAGGAATTTTATTTTCAGGGGCCTGTATTGCACACTGCATCTTGGTTCCTGTGTTATTGGCATTAGTTAGTAGCAATGTCATATTGGGCATAATGGCGAGTGAGTGGGTGCATATTGCGCTTTTAGTACCTGTAATTATTATGTGTATGGTGAGTTTGCCAAAGGCGTGGTTACAAACTCGTAGTTCATGGATCTTATTTCTTGCGATTTTTGGAGTGTGTTTGTTGATTTCATCACGTTTTACACATGGTTTCGGGGAAGTACTTTTTACCGTGTTAGGCTCGACTAGTCTGATTATCGCACATGGTTTCAGCTTGAGATTACGCGCTATGGTTTCATATAACTCATCGCTTTCCTCATCATTAATAAATGAGTAAAAAGGAGTGGGTATCGTATGTCGCAGGAACTAATCATGGCTGTGCCAACGAATATAATTACAGGTTCATTAGGCGCTGGGAAAACAACCTTTATTAGCCAATTGCTTAAACACAAACCTGCACATGAACGCTGGGCTGTACTGGTAAATGAATTTGGTGAGATAGGTATTGATGGTGCATTAATCAATGGTGACTCTGCTGAAGGTGTGTTTGTTAAAGAAGTGCCGGGTGGCTGCATGTGCTGCGCTTCTGGGCTAACCATGCAAATTGCTTTAAATCGGTTACTTCATCAAGCAAAGCCTCATCGACTATTGATTGAGCCAACAGGGCTTGGACATCCAGCGGAAGTGCTGTCAGCGCTACAAGCGCCACATTATCAAACCGCGTTAAATATTTGTGCGACGCTCACATTAGTCGATGCTCGCAAGGTTCAGCAGAAAGCATGGCGTGAGCATGCCTCTTTTCAAGAGCAGCTTCACGTGGCTGATTGTATCATCGCAACTAAAAACGATGTCTATGGAGCAGATGATTTTGGAAACTTGTTATCATTTTTAGATGATCTGGATCTTAATCACGAACTTATCATTCGTGCTAATGAAGTCGATTCAGCTTTATCGTTATTAGAAAAAAAATGTGGTTTTAAGTTCGATGCTGCACAGCATGTTGCACATAATCGATCAAGTGATACAAATGATATCGCTGAGCGATTAACCCAAGAAGGCCAGATTAAGGTGACAAATCATGGTGCAGGATACTTTTCTCATGGTTGGGCTTTCTCTGCACAGCGGTGTTTTAATTTTGATAAAGTATTAAATCAATTGGAAAACATTAGTGTTGAACGCTTAAAGGCAGTGTTTATAACTGATTGTGGTATTTTTTCGTTTAATATTGTTGATAGCGTATTAAGTTATAGGGTATTGGATGAAAGTAAGGACTCAAGACTTGAGTTTATTTGTGCTGATAGGAAGATTGCTAATGCATTGGAAGCATCGATTGAAGAAGGGTTATTTTCCAGTTGATGCTGGCTTATTATGTCGAATAACCGTTGTAGTAAGCATTCCCCCGAAATATCCAAACTGCTTTTTGGGGGAATCTAAGTTATTTAGTCATTGTATGTGAAAGGGCTGTTGAGTGTAATTATGTTTTTGTGCTTACTATTGATGGGCGACGTTGCATGGAGTCAAACCAGTGTAATAAATTTGGGGTTGAATCATCGAGTCTAAATTGAATCACTTTTGCAAAATTTAAAAAGGCGAATAGGCTGATGTCAGTAATAGTTAAGCGATCACCCGCAACATAAGGAAATTCATTTAATTGATGCTCAAACGTGCTTAAGGCGTTAATAAACCGCTGCTTGGATTCTTCGCCCCAGGCTTGATTAATGGTTTCGCGGTCTTTATAAATGCCGCTTATGTTACGAAAGGCTTGTAATAATGGCACCATCACTTGAAATTCAACCATGCGGTTCCACATTTCTACATTGGCAATTTCTAGGGGAGTATCACCAAAAAGTGAGGGTACAGATTGTCCATGAATACTTTCTAAGTAACGGCAGATAGCGACTGACTCACAGATACAGGTACCGTCATCGAGCTCTAAAAATGGAATCAAGCCGTTAGCCGCTTTCTCTTTAAACTCAGGCGTTAGGTTTTCACCCCCCCGAATATCAACATTGACACGTTCAATTTCTAATCCTATTTCAGCTAAAAATATGCTCACGCGCCTAGCGTTTGGTGCGATAGGAAACTCATAAATTTTCATGCATTACCTCATTATTGATGATGATAGGCTTAAAGGTAATCAAAAATTCCCGCTGATGAAAGACAATTGTTACAATAGTTAGAAAATAGCTCTAACTCGTTGGAAAGAAGGATTATGAAAGCATTGTATTTTGGTGGTCAAAAAAGCGGTAAAAGTAATGCAGCCACCGCTAAAGTATTATCGATAGGACGTAATAAACCATTTTATGTGGCTACTTATGATGACTCATTTCATGACGAAGCGATGCAAGATCGCGTGTCTAAGCATCAACAAGTTCGTCAATCTCAATTAACGACGATTGAAGCGCCCGTTGAGCTGGCCAGTCAGTTACGTGCGGGAGAGAGTTATATTGTCGATTGTGTGTCGATGTGGATTTTTAATAACTTATCACGTGATGAAAGTGAACTGATTGATGAATTAACGCAAATTTTTGACATTGATTGTGACGTGGTCTTTGTACTCAATGATGTGAGCAGTGGCATAATCCCAATAGATAGTGAGTCTCGTCGTTTTGTTGATTTAAGCGGAATAATTGGTCAGTTTATAGCAAATCATTGCGATGAGGTTTACCGCGTTAGTTTTGGTATTGAAGAGCGTCTAAAGTAATATCGAGATAGATACAAAAAAGGCTTTGTTACTACAAAGCCTTTTAAATTAAGTCATCAAGTGGAAACTATTATGCGTAACTAGCCATCGTTAACCATGATTGACGTTGCTGAGCTAATGAGTTTTTAAGATCATTAATTTGTGCTTTTAGCTCTAATTTCTCAAAGTCTTGCAATAATTGCTTTTTCTTATCGTCAAATAATCGCTTTTTGAGTGAATAAAATGCATTAAGTTTTGCCATCAATTCATCATATTCATCATGCAATTTTTGCTTTAACTCTTCAGCATCTTGACGCAATTCTAGTCGTTGAGATGTGCGCTTCAATATCATTTCTAATTTAGCTTTTTCAATTTTTAGCTGGGGTGTCTTGCGTAACCCAGATGCTAAACCAATTAAAGATAAGCCTTTAATCAACCATTTGGTCGGATCATAGTGATACCATTTTATGCCGTTACGGTAATCCATTTCAAAAATATGATGGAAGTTATGATAACCCTCACCATGGGTAAAGATCGCTAATAATCCATTATCCTTTGCCGTGTTTTTATCGGTATAAGGTTGGCTGCCCCACATGTGCGCCCAAGAATTGATAAAGAATGTGAAGTGATGACTCAATACAAGGCGAGCGACACCAACGGCAATAAAGCTTGCTAACATTTGGTCGCTGAGCCAACCAACAAGAGCCGCAAATCCAAAATTGGTCACTATCGTTAGTAAAAGGTAATGCTTGTGTTGCCACATGACAATAGGATCACGCTGAAGATCACGGCAGTTACTGTAGTCATTGTAAGCCTCTGGATGGTAATCGCGTAACATCCATCCAATATGTGAATACCAGAATCCTTTTTTAGCGCTATAGGGATCTTTGTCGTTGTCGTCTACAAATTTATGATGAATGCGGTGGTCACTTGACCAATGGAGTGCGGAATTTTGCATTGCAAAAGCACCGCCCAACGCAAAAATAAGGCGAACGCTCCAATGTGCTTGATAAGTTTTGTGAGACCATAAACGGTGATAACCCGCTGTGATTGACATGCCACAAAAGAAAAGGCTGATAACGGCAGCAACAATCACCACAGCATCAAAGCCAATAGTGAGTTGATACCAAGGCACTAATATGACGGCGGCTAATAATGTGCTCGTAAAGATGAGAATATTAGTCCAAATTAGCGGTGGCTTTTTCATGGGAAATCCTAAAATCGTATGTTGAGCTTACAAGTGTACGCTAATTTGTTTGCGTAATTCAAGGGAACAACAATTGTTCTGCACAAAAATACACTATTTATTGTGCCAAATGATAGGTTCGATTATTCTAACGTTAATTTAGAGAGAAAAATCATAGGCTAGGACAAGACCATGGGTGTTAGAGCTCAACAAAAAGAAAAGACTCGGCGCTCATTGGTGGAAGCCGCATTTAATCAATTGTCAGCGGAGCACGGTTTTTCAAACCTTAGTTTGCGGGAAGTCGCCAGAGAAGCGGGGATTGCTCCCACATCGTTTTATCGTCACTTTAAAGATATGAACGAATTAGGCCTTACTATGGTCGATGAAGGGGGGCTTATGTTACGTCAGTTAATGCGTAAAGCACGTCAACGTATTAATAAAGGTGGTAGCGTGATCCGTATATCTACTGATACATTTATGGAGTTTGTAGAATCAAACCCTAATGTGTTCAGGTTGCTATTACAGGAACGCTCTGGCAATGCTGCTGTATTTCGACAAGCTGTTAATCGAGAAATTAGGCATTTTGTCGATGAGTTAACTGATTATTTGGTTCATAATTCAACCCTGGACAAAACATTGGCACGTATTCAAAGTGAAGCAATGCTGATTGTTGTTTTTAGTGCCGGCGCTGAAGCGTTAGATATGAGCAACAATGCTAAAGAAGAACTCGCTGAGCGCGTTATTATGAAGTTGCATATGATTGCAAGTGGCGCACTGTATTTATCGCAAAACAAAAAGGAGATGTAGAATATGCTAAAAATGTCATCGCAAAGTATCAAGATTTTGACTTTCTCTTTAATCGCAGGATTGAGCACCAACGCATTACTCAGTGGATTAACGATCACGCAAGTTGAATTATCAGTGTTTCCATTGCTTAGTTGTGTATTAGCATTCTATTGTATGTTGCAAGAGTATAAAGAACGCGCTATCGAAGGTGATATTCCGTTGTTAACGGCGGCAAGTTTTATTGTTGGGGCGTTAAGTTATTCGGTGTGTATCCGAGTGGTAAAGCCTGAAATTGGCAGTAATTTTTTCCCGCTAATTGTGTGCATGGCCTTAATTTTTTGGATGTGTCATAAACTGGGACTATTTAAACGCTAGCCCCAGCATCGTCATGATGTTACTTGCGTGTTAGGTAAACGGCCGCTTCCATATGATGTGTATAAGGAAATTGGTCAAATAACGCGAGCTTAGATACATCATGCGTTTCGCATAGCGTTGTTAGGTTGTCTGACAACGTTTGTGGGTTACACGATATATAGATAATATTTTCGTATGCTTGAACCATGGTTAATGTCTCTTGATCCATGCCCGCTCTTGGTGGGTCAACCAAAATGGTATTACAGTTAAAGCTGGTTAAATCAATACCTTTTAGACGTCTAAACTCTCGCTCACCACGCATTGCAGAGGTAAACTCTTCAGCGGCCATGCGTAAAATGGTGACATTGGTAATATTGTTTTCAGTAATATTATACTGAGCAGATTCTACCGATGGCTTAGCTATCTCTGTCGCTAATACTCGATCAAAATTTTGTGCAAGGGCCAGTGAGAAGTTACCGTTGCCACAATACAATTCTAATAAGTCGCCCGTTGCATCTTTAGTGATATCAATAGCCCACTCCAGCATTTTTTGATTAATGCCACCATTTGGCTGGGTAAAACTGTTTTCAACTTGCTTATAAATGAGTTCTTGATTATTAACATTCAACCTTTCAATGACGTAATCGTGATCTAAACAAATTTTCTGCTTACGTGCTCGGCCAATCAATTGCACGTTAAATGATTTGCTCAGATGCGCTTTCAATACGGCGGCTGCTTCTTCCCAAGCTTCATCTAACTGACGATGATAAAGCAGAGAAACAATTATTTCGCCGCTCAATGTCGATAGATAATCAACTTGAAATAGTTTATGGCGCAAGACTGGTTTGTCTTTAATTTCTGCAATGAGTGCCAGCATCATGTTGTTGATGATAAGAGACGCTGATGGGAACTGATCGACACGTACTTTTTCTCGTGTCTTTGAGTTAAACACAATGTGATATAAATCTTCATTGTCATGCCACACTCTAAACTCTGCACGTAAGCGATAGTTCTCGACATCAGAGCGGAAAGATTCGACTGCTGGTGGATTAAATGGTTGTAATAAGTCTTGTAAAAAACTCTCTTTCTCAGCAAGTTGCTTGTCGTAATTAGCAACGTCGACTAGTCCTGGTAACATGGTTATATTCCTACGCTTTATCAATGGCGCTGAGTTTAGGGATATTTAGCGTATTGTCCAGTTTCTTAGTCCATTTTTTAGACAAAATAGGTTAAGTTTTTTTGTTATCTGCCGATACGATCAGTAATAGAGAGCACCGCTGACTCAAAAGATATTGGAGATATCATGAAAATCAATCCGTTAATACAACCAGACCATCAAAAGTTGAGAAACGATAAAAGTGCCGTTGCCACCGAAAAGCAAGATAAAAGCTCGGCAGCTGAGTCGGCACAAGAGAAGAGACCAAAATTCTCAATGGAAAATAACAGATTAATGATTGGTGCAAAGTCATTAATGTCGGCGTTAAGTAAAGAATTAAAATTTGGCGGCAAATTAGATTTCCAATCGTCACTGAGCGAAATTTTTTCTATTTCAACTGAATCAGGCTCCATTTTAGACAAAATCGATGTGAAACCTATCAGTTTTGATTTTGAAGAAGTGGCGAAAAATGTTTTAGATTTTGTAAGCAAGACCATTCAAGGTGCTAAAAATGGTGGGGCCAGTGATGAGAAGCTTGAAGAAATGCTGGCTCAGGCTCGTGAAGGTGTAGATAAGGGATTTGCACAAGCGCGTCAAGAGTTAGGTGATATGGACATGCTGTCTGATGACGTGAAAGAGGGTATGGATCGTAGTTATGATCTGATTGGTAGTGGCATTAATGATTTAGAAAACGGCCTTTTTGGTAAAGCTGGCAATGAAGGGAATGCGGTTCGCAGTAACGTAGTTTCTCGTGAGCTTGGCATGCAAGAAACAGAACAAGGCAGTATTTCCATAAAAACCCGCGATGGCGATGATATCAACATCAGTTTTGGTAGCAGTACAACATTGGCACAATCGCAATCAGTATCGGACAATGGGTATTCTTCACAAACTTCGTATAGTCGAAGTCAATCATTTAGTATCGAAGTCAATGGCGATCTAGATGATGATGAACTTAAAGCTATTAACAATTTGGTAGGTGATATTAGTAATTTGGCCGATGAATTTTTTAATGGTGATGTACAAAAAGCTTTTGAGCAAGCATCTGATTTAGGATTTGATGCCAGTCAAATTGCACAATTCTCGTTAGATTTTAAAGAAGTGAAGCAGGTTGCGGTACGAGAACATTACGCACCTAGCCAAGCGCAATCACCTATTGCGACCATTGCACCTTATATGAAAAATCTTAATGATGTGCTGGAAAATGGACAGTCACTTTTTTCACAAGATAACTTAAAACAATTAATGCAAGATGTCGCTCAAGAGCAGTTGACGATGATGGATGAGTTATTGTCAAAATCGGCCATTGATTTTTCTAACTTTAATCAACAATTAACAGATGCTCAAGAAAAGGTGAGTTAGGTACATTGATTATTGATGGCTAGTGGTGGAAAATACCAAATGTTTTTAACCCTAGTGATGTAATAAATGAGCAATATATTAGTCTTTGATTCAGGCGTTGGTGGTATAAGTGTTGTAAGAGAGATCAAACAACTGATGCCTAACGTCTCTATCGACTATTTGTTTGATAACCTCTTCTATCCGTATGGTGAACTAGATGAAGAGTCGTTAATCAATCGACTAACCTCGCTATTATTAGCATTGGCTAAAAAGACCAATCCTCAATTGATCGTTATTGCTTGTAACTCCGCTAGTACAATTGCATTGCCTACATTGCGAAAACTATTTGATATTCCTATTGTTGGTGTTGTTCCCGCTATAAAACCAGCCTCAGCTTTAAGCAAGTCTAAAATTATAGGTTTACTAGCTACACAAGGCACTGTGACTAGAGACTATATTGAGGATTTAACACAAACACATGCTGCAAACTGTCAACTGGTCAGTGTTGGTAGTAATGAACTTGTTGAAATGGCCGAACAAACATTCAGGGGCATAATGCCAGATGGTCAGCGATTAGCTCAAATATGCGCTCCAATTTTCGAACAAGCTGATGTGATGGTCTTAGGTTGTACGCATTTCCCATTGCTTATCAATACACTCAAACAGGTGTGTCCTGAACATATTGTGTTAGTCGATTCTGGCTATGCCATTGCACAGCGAGTAATGGAGCTGTTGAACGTTATTAATCGCAAACATAAAAAAACGCCCGATAATCTGTTAAATCATCGAGCGTTTCATACTAAGGCTAATTTAGACAAACTACTGTTTTCTTCATTATTCACCGAAGGCTTTAATGAAGTTGAGTTACTTACTCTTCAGCTTGACTAGTATTTTCTGCATTTGTCTTTTCTTTCGCTTCACGTACTTTTAATACGCGTTCTTGGAATTCTTTGTCATTTAAATCGTCCATTGATGTTTGTGCACCATTAGGATCCATAGTTACAAATCCAAATCCACGACGACGACCTGTTTGCTTATCTTTAACTAAGCGTACTGAATAAACGTTACCGTATTTTTCAAATAACTCTCTCACAATGGCTTCGTTCGCACGGTAAGGAAGATTACCCACATACAACGTTTGACGTTCTTCGTCATCGACGCTGTCACTTGTTGTTGATGGAGATGATTTATCAGAAGATAATAAAATACCAATGGCTGCACCTAACGCAATACCCATTGCGAAGAATGGAGCAGCTGAGGAGAACTCTGCATTGATGAATGGAAGAATGAAATAACCGACGATAGCGACGACTAATGCAATGAAAAAAGAACCTAACTTTGTTGATTTCATAAGATGACCTAAAATTAATGAAGAAAAATATAAACTTAAGAGCGACATAATAGATAGATTTTGAGTTAGATGCTAGCCAAGGGGGATAAATAGTTCAAAAAACATCCATATTTGAGCGATGCACCTTTACTCTATGAATAATCAAGACCTAAAATGACGTAAAAAACATCATTTTGAGTGAATAGTAATCGTATGGAATAAAACGTGCAAAAAGCCCTTGCCAAGTATCACGATCTGTCTATAATGCGCCTCACTGAAACGGAGCAGAGCATCATTTGGCGGATAACGCATAATGAAGGCAGCAACGGTTTAGAGAAGAAAAACACTTCTTCGAATTGTTTTTAAATCGCTTTTTAAGCGCTTCGAAAATAAAGCGAAATTAGTTGTTGACTTCAAATCGGGAAAGCGTATTATACGCATCCCAACGCAACGGACCACATGGCTCGAAGCGCTTCTCTCACTCACTTGTTAAGTGTGATGGTCGAGATAAAACGTTCTTTAACAATTTGTATTCAAATAAACTGTGTGGGCATTTGAAGGTAGGTACCAAGGTACTTATTGAATATGTCTACACTAGATGATTCTTAGTTCGCTAAGATGAATCAAAGTTATGATAAGCGTAACATTCGTTATCTTCGGGTAACGAAAGGTTAAGCTAGTATTCATTGAG
>Ga0209396_1003206_pt1 | contig 16636 bp, 14 predicted proteins | sample GOMGulsemesocosm_6_FD_184638 | JGI IMG/M metagenome (GOLD analysis project Ga0209396, IMG submission 184638) | Methane-oxidizing microbial communities from mesocosms in the Gulf of Mexico - GOM8C Gulf of Mexico (SPAdes) (version 2) | ecosystem: Environmental > Aquatic > Marine > Cold seeps...
AAAGAATAGAACCAATATATATAGGGGCTAACCAAGCGCCGGTAGTAGCTGCTTGTCCCACCGTGCCGTAGAACGCCCAAGAAGTACAACTTACCCCTAAAGATAAACTATAAACCCAAGGTTTACAGGTCCAGTTTTCTGGAGATTGATTTTGCCCCCAATAAGCAACAATAAAGAGCAATATAAGATATGCAATTGAGAGAAAAGTAATAAACCAAGTGTCTAAAGAAAGCCAAACTAGCAAAAAATTCCCCTTTGCTTATAGAAGATACACCATTATGCAGGGGTATTTGTAATCATCAAGATAAAACTAGCATAACACGCTCGAGTTAACCGAGTAGTGAACTAAGGTAGTAGTTATTTTCCGACTTTCATACGGTAATCTAACAACATATATTCTCCTTGATTAGAAACTATCATATATGAAAATTAGTCACAAATATTTAGTTGAAGCCATTGTTTTTATTAGTTATGTTCTCTTTGCTATGGCGTGGGTTGGTGGCGCTGCAAGTATGCCACAAATAATGTCCTCTATGGACATTGATAGTTTAGCGTCAGCTAGCTTTATTAGTGGCATGGTGACTATAGCTAAAATAGTAGGGACTTTTGGTGCCGCATGGATTGCCGTAAAATTTGGTATTAAATATGCTTTTTTTATTGCAAGTTTATTTGTCACCATAGGTTTATTAACGCCATTTTCGCCCAATTATGAATTATTACTCTTAAGCCGTTTTTTGATGGGATTAGGCGGGGCATTTATGATTGTTTATTTTAACCCCATCGTAATGCATTACTTTCCCGTTGAAGAGCGCCCGGTAATTAATGGTTTAAACGCAGTCGCCTTCAATGTGGGGACGGGTATTATTCTTTGGAAAATGGACGCGATAAATCAATTGACTGGTGATTGGAAATCTAGCTTGGTCATTTTCTCTCTTGCCAGCATATTATTTACTTTAGTTTGGTTGTTGGTAAAGTTTGAACCATTACAAAACAACCAAGAAATTAAAGAAAATGAAACAAATAATTATAGTTATCTAGATGGCATTAAGGATAAATTTAATTGGGTATACGGTTTAACGTATTCAGGACTATTAGCTTTCTATATTTGTTTATTCACTTTCTATCCTAAAGCGGGGATCAGTCAAAGTAAGTGGGTTATTGGGTTTGGTATTATTGGCACGCTTGTAGGTATTATTTACAGTAAAAAATTTCCCCTTCGTATTCCTGTTATTCGTTGGTCGGGCGCGATAATAGTATTAACAATTATCGGTGTTTCATTCAGTACGATTCCTTGGTTGCAAACTTTGTCAGCGGTCGTGCTTGGTTTCTTTATTTTCTTCCCTATCACAGCGTTAGTTTCTATTCCTCATGAACTACCCAAAATGACAGGACAACGTATTACAGTAGTATTTAGTCTGTTCTATTCAATCAGCTATTTATTTTCGACAATGATTTTATGGTTATTTGGTAAATTGGTTGATGTTTATGCCGGAGATTACACGGTGTCATTTATCTTAATTTCCATTGTAAGTGTCACTGTGTTTATTGGAAGTTTCTTTTTACCCGAAACCGGTAAAAAAAATATTAAGGAAGTCGCATGCGCGGGATAATATCACCAAAATTAGTGCCTTTTTTAGAACAAGCTAATACGGCCATTGCTGAAGCTAAACAGAAAAACACCGGATTTAGCGTTGACTTAGTAAGAGCAGGGTTAAATAACTTATCCTCTTTTTTAGTTAACCGCCCAGCAATTGAGTTGATCATTGATAAAAGCTTAACTTACGACGAACATCAAATTCCGGTACGTATTTATCATCCTTCACCTCGAGAAGAGTTATCTGTTTTACTCCATTTTCATGGCGGTGGGCATATGTGTGGCAGTATCGATTTATACGACCCAATTAGCCGACAACTTGCACGTGAAACCAACAGCATTGTGATCTGTGTTGATTACAGATTATCTCCTGAGTCACCTTACCCCGCGGGTATTGATGATTGCCAACAGGTATTAATGCATTACAAAACACTGTTGCAGGGGATGAAACATAACAATCAAGTTTGTATCGTGGGTGACAGTGCCGGAGGTGCTATTTGTACAACTCTTGTGATGAATAGTTTGAAAAATGAGTCATTAAAAATTGATAAACAAATATTAATTTATCCTAGTGTTGATTACACTATGAGTGAAGCTTCAATAGAGGATAATGGCCAAGGCTTTCTACTTGAGCAAGATAAAATAAAATGGTATTTTCAACAATATTTTCAACAGGATAGTTTGAACCAAACTAATATAAAAAAGGCCTCACCTATATTTGGAAATTTCACCTCTGCAATGCCAGAGACACTTATTATAACGGCCGGTTGTGATCCTCTAAGAGACGAAGGGCTTGCTTATGCAGATGCGTTAAAAGCTGCAGGTGTAAATGTTAGCCAGCAACACTTCGAGGGGTTGACACATGCATTTATGTTATTGCAGAGTTTAGTTGTTGATGAATGCGCTGCAACCTATCAAGGAATAGCGGACTTTTTAGCAAAAGATAAAAGTGGAGCCCAATACTAATAATTGATACTAAAATTCAAGACAATAACAGTTTTGAATTGTTTGTCTGTAGAAAGCCAAATACTGATTACTCTAATTTAAATAATGAGTGTTTGGCTATTACTAATGCTAAAAAGCATTAGAGGTTAGAATATTGCCCCGCGTCTAATTTAAACTTAATTATCTTCATTAAAAAAAGCTTTCGCTGCTCTAAATGCTTCTTGAGCTGCGGGTGCACCACAATAAACCGCACTATGTAATAATACTTCCTGTATCTCTTCTTTAGTGGCGCCATTACGTAATGCTCCACGAATGTGTCCGGTTAATTCTGTTGGCGCTTTTAATGCTGTTAACATAGCTATAGTGATTAAACTTCGAGTTTTCAAATCAATTCCCGATTGTTGCCAAGTTGCCCCCCAACCATGTTCATTAATGTACGTTTGCATGGGTTGAGTAAAATCATCACTGTTTTTTAATGCTTGATCAACAAAGTCATCGCCCATTACTTGTCGACGTGTTTTTTCGCCTTGGTTTTGCATGTTATATATTCCTATTGAGCTGTCCAAGCACCATCCATTGGTAAAGATGAACCTGAGATGCTACGTGCGCTATCGCTACATAAAAACAAAATAAACTCACCAATTTGACGAGGATCCATCATTTCCGGTAAGGGTTGTTTCGCGGTAACTAAACTGTATTTTGCTTGTTCAAATTCGACATTGTCTTTAGCGGCAATATCAGAAATTTGGTTATTAATTAATGGCGTGTCTACCCAACCAGGACAAATAGAGTTAGCAGTAATGCCATGTTCAGCACACTCCAAAGCGATCACTTTCGTTAGACCAACAATGCCATGTTTAGCAGCGCAATACGCAGACTTATTCACTGAGCCCACCAAACCATGTACAGAAGCTATGTTGATTATTCGTCCCCATTTATTTTCTTGCATACTCGGAAGTGATTTCTGAATGGTATGGAAGGATGCTGACAAATTAATCGCGATGATGTCATTCCACTTATTTAATGGAAAATTTACCGCGCTTTCTGTGTGTTGAATACCGGCATTATTGATAAGAATATCGATACTTCCCATTTTTACTAACGCCTTATCAATAAAAGTTTCTATGCTTTGAGGATCACGTAAATCAGCGTTATCAAATAATGTATCGATGTTATATTTCTCAGCAAAAGTGCGAGCTAAAGCTTGGCCTTCATCATTTGACATTAAACCATGTAAAATGAGATTAATTCCTTGTTCTGCAAGCACATGAGCTGCAGCTAAACCAATACCACTCGTTGATCCTGTGATCAGTGCCACTTTATTTTTTAACATTATTTCACCTTTATTGTTAGATTCATTATTAATGACTTAAACCATGTCACGTAATGTTGTTTTTAAAATTTTTCCTGTATTGTTTTTAGGAAGCTCAGCAATGAATATGTACTGCTTTGGCCGTTTAAAACGTGCTATATTTTCTAAACAAAATTGATCGAGTGCTTCCTTTTTAATACTCATATTTTCATTAAGTACCACAACGGCAACAACAATTTCTCCCCAGTTATCATCAACTTTACCAATAACCGAAGTTTCTAAAATAGCGGGATGACAATTAAGTACTTCCTCTACTTCTCGAGGGTAAATATTTGATCCTCCACTGATGATCACGTCTTTATTCCGATCAACTAGCTTAACGAAGCCATCATCATTACAAATTGCTATATCGCCGGTTCTTAACCAACCATCTACGAGTGTTTCTTTAGAGGCTTGTTCATTATTTAAATACCCCAACATTACCGACTTTCCTCGCACATAAATTTCACCAGTAATACCCACTCCAACGATATTCCCTGATGAATCCACAAGCTTAACTTCCATACCTAAAATAGGTAAACCTATTGAAGCTAAACGATTAATATGGTCAGGATGATTGGTATCTTGATGATGAAATTTAGACAAAGCACAAATAGTCATTGGGCTTTCACCTTGACCATACATTTGCACCAATTTGTTGTTAAACACCGTCATAGCATTGGCTAAGTCTTGCTGATACATAGGTCCACCACCATAGACGATCGTTTTTAAATTTTGGTAGCTTTCGTCAGTTTTTGTCGCATATTCGACTAGACGTTTAACCATAGTTGGCGCGGCAAATATAGTTGATTGATGATGATGGTGAATAAGCTGCGTAAGTTCATTTGCATTAAATCCACCGCTTGTTGGTACCACATTGAGTCCGCCTTTGGCGACATGAGGTAGCATATAAAAACCACTACCATGTGACATAGGGGCGGCATGAATAATTGAATCACCAGGCTCAATGGCATCAATATCGGAGAAATACCCTTGGATCATCGCAAATAAATTTTGATGACTGAGTAACGCTCCTTTAGGTTTTCCGGTTGTGCCACTGGTGTAAAAAATCCAAGCGATGTCATCTGGCAGTCTATTGACAGGAGGGTAAATATCACCTTCTTCAAGGGTTAAGTACTGTCGGGAACCAATAATAATATTACATTGCAGCGATGCTAAATCTTCGGTTAATAACAATAGTTCGGGCGCTAGTTTCTCACTTGAAAAGCAAACTTTAGCACCACTGTCTTTTAATAAATAATGCAATTCATTGGGGTGTAATTTAGCATTAAGTGGCACCACCACTAGGCCTGCATACCAAAGGGAAAAGCATATTTCGAGGTATTGCGGGCAATTGTTAGAAATTAATGCAACATGGTCGCCAGTATTTAGTTGATATTGATTGACAAGTTGATGAGCCATTGCAGAACAACGTTCAGCTAAATGGTAATAACTTAACCACTCATTATTTCCATAAGCGATAGCAGGAAGGTGCCCGTATAAGTTACTTGAGTTATCTAAAATACTTGCAATATTCATGTGAATAAATGCAAAAAACAAGACGTTCTTCACATTTCCAGGTTAAAAATATATACAGTTATCCTACGGTAATCATGGCCTGTTTTATTTAGTACCTTAGTACCATAAAGAGCTTTTAGATCCCCTTGTTAGAATAGGATTCTATCAAAGCACTCTATGAATCAATTGCTACGCTGACCGAATAATTCCTCAATCAAATTTATACTAAATTGTGTCATTAATATTTTCAGGTGGGGCAAGCATCAGCTGCTGATAAGCTAGTCCTGCTAATGTGCGGTTATTCACTTCTAATTTCATTAAAATAGCGGATACATGTTTTTTAACTGTGGTTTCTTTGATATTTAAATCATAAGCAATTTGCTTATTCAATTGACCGTCAGCAATAAGCGTTAAAACAATATATTGTTGAGGTGTTAATTGCGCGAGTTGTTTTGCCAGTTTTTGATGGGCAATCATCATTTTTTCATCAGCGGTTTTATCTACACTTTCTGGTAACCAGATCTCTCCCTCTAATACCGCATCAATAGCCTTGGCAATAGTGGTTAAATCTGCGGATTTAGGAATAAATGCGGCTGCGCCAAAATTAATCGCTTTTTGCATAGTTTCATCATTATCATCAGATGACACCATAATAACCACCAAATCTGGATAATGATTTTGCAGCTGAGTTAAGCCAGTAAAACCATCATTTCCTGGCATATGCAAATCAAGAAACACAATTTCTAAACTTGAGTTTTGTTCAATTAAAGTAAGTAACTCAGTAAAGTTATCTGCCTCTAACGTATTGGCTTCATCAATACATTCAACAATGGCTTGCTTTAATGCCGTGCGAAATAAAGGATGATCATCGGCAATTGCCACTTTTGCTTGTGACATAAATATTTCCTCTTAAAATAATATATTCAGTATGAAAAAAAGAGCTGACTAATGCCAGCTCTTTATCAACTTCTTATAAAATCAATTAAAATTGGTAACCAACAGTTAAAGAAATTGTTCTTGGGTCACCATAATAACCAATTAAGGTATTATCACCACCTAAGCCCGGTAAATAGCTACCATCATCTTGAAGACTTGCATATTGATAGCCGCCAACCATATATTCTTCATCAGTTAAATTCTTAAAATGCAAACCTGCCGTCCAATCGCCATCAACGCTGTACCAGTTTACACTTACGTTCGCTATGCCATAGCCGTCTTGGGTCAATGCGCTATTTTCTTCAAAGAGTACATAATCATCACGGTAGTAATAACTGGCATTAAGAATAAAATCTCCAATACCTGACTCTATTGTGTAATTAGCCCCTAAGTTATAGGTATATTCTGGAGTATTTGATATTGAAAAAATATCAGATTTGTCAAACACTTCACCTGTTTCAGGGTCGGTATCAAGCACTTTTTGAAAGTTTGAATCAATAAAACCAAAGTTAGCGGTTAACATTAAGTTATCGGTGGCTAAATAGGTAAACTCAGCTTCAATGCCCGTTGCTTCTGACGAACCAATATTGCCTAAGCGTTGATTTAATTCAGTTGAATCAGCTCCTGGTAATACTGAAATGTATTGACGATCTTTATGCTCTAATGAAAATAGTGTGATGTTGGCGCGAAAACGACTATCGAACCACTCGCTTTTCATACCCAACTCAAATGAGTCAACTTCTTCGGGGTTTGCTGCTGGTTCAGCTGTTTTCGCTCTTGGATTAAATGTTCCTGATTTATAACCTTGTGAAAAACTGGTAAAAAACATCAAATCATTATTCGCTTGATATTCAAACCCAATTCTAGGAGTAAATTTAGACCAGTCATCTTTATCATTAAGTACTTCTGGCACTAAGTCGCCTTCAGGGCGAACGTAACCTGGCACCCATCCAGATTCTGGATATACCGTTTCCCAAATCAGTCCGTTATTAACATTAGCTGCTCTTTCATCTATGGTATAACGAGCCCCCGCGGTTACGGACCATTTTTCTGATAAATCATAACTCAGTTGTGTATATGCAGCTTTACTGGTTGAATTGCTACAACCACTTACTTCTCGTGTTAAGCCTGCCGCACCATATGATTGACCAAGCACTTCTAATATGGCTTCGAATTGCCCACAAGATTCACCGTCGTAAGAATAAAGTCCAGAAACTAGTTTGTAGTTATCACCATGATGGTTTAACTGTAACTCATGGGTAGTTTGTTCATCATCATAAATGGCTGGTACATCAAAAATACGTAATGGGGTATTATCAAAATCAATATTCGTGGCAGAATAACTTTCTCGATCAGAAAATACATATTTCAAGCTGGTTGTTTCTGAAACATCCCAATTAGCCGTAAAACTTAATCCTTCTAGTTCGACTTCATTCCATGTAGGCATACTGGTATAAGAATCATAAACATTCTCAGGAACAGGTGCATTAGTTAATATACTTGGAAGTAATCTATAGCCACCTTTTGCATTAGAGTCATCTTTGGTTTTATCCCAATTGAAGCTAAGCAGCAAATCATCAGTAGCATGATATTCGAGTGAGATTCGTGTTGCAGAAACGTCTTTATTGTAATTTTCTTTGTTTTGACCAGACAAGTCTGACTCTAGAAATTTACCATATCCATCGCGCTGTAAATTGGCTACACCGAAACCAAAATATAATTTGTTTTCGATCAGAGGAAATTGCCCCGTCAGCTTAATATCTTTTTGGCCATAATCACCAATGGTGCCTTTAATTTTAAATTCACCATCGCCTGACATTTCTTTGGTTACATATTTAATCGCACCACCTATGGTGTTTTTACCGTATAGCGTACCTTGAGGCCCGCGTAAAACTTCCACACGTTCAACATCTAATAAATCTAAAACCGCTCCTTGTGGACGGGCCATATAAACGTCATCAATATATATTCCGACACCTGCTTCATAACCCCATAATGGATCTTGTTGACCAACACCCCGAATAAAAGCGGTAATTGTTGAGTTAGTTCCTCGGCTACGTTGTAAAGTAGTATTAGGAGAGAATTGCTGTACTTCAGTAATAACTTCAATACCTTTTTCTGAAAGCTCTGCAGCACTAATGGATGTGACCGCTACAGGAACTTCCTGTAAACTTTCCATTGTTTTACGTGCGGTAACTTCAATTCTTTCAAGGCCAACTTTTTGCTTGTCGGCAGATTCTTCTTCAGCCGCAGTAACTATGTTACTCGATAAAGCCGTTGCAATAGCCAGTGCAAGGTAGCTAATTTTACTGGTACGTGATTTCATGCATTTCCCCATTATTCATTAATTATTATTGTATTATTTCGTGATGATTTTCTACATTTTTGGTATGAAATAAACTCTATAGTAATTTTATGAAAATATAATTTGTACTATAGTAGTATATGTGCAAATTACATCTTAACAGTTTGATTTGTTGGTGTTATTTATGTTATTTATTTTTGAATTATTACATGATGCCCCAAAATTCAATGATGTTTTTTGCCGAACTGATCGATGTTTCTAATAAAAAGGGGGCGGCATTCCCACCATTTATCACCTTAGGGTTCACCGCAATACCATGACCGAAACTTTCAATCTCTATAAGTTCAACCATGGTCTTATTTTGTTGATTTTTCCATCGACTGATTTGGTAGCCGTTGTGCTTTTCAATATTTTTATTTTCACTACTGTTAGTGATCATTGACCAATGCTTTGCCAGTTTTATTGCGTTAAGTGGATGAACTACTTTATCTTGATTTCCTGTCCAAATAGACATTTTGGGCCAGTGTTGTGGTTCAAGATCCATTTGCCTTACTAATGATGTTAGTTCAGCCGCGGATTGTGAAGGCCCACTTCGCATGCAAGAAATGGCTTTAATTAAATTATCAGCACACGGATGTGGAATGCCCGATATTATTGCCCCTGCAGTAAACATTTTTGGGTAATTATTCAGCATAACACTTGTCATAGCACCACCAGCAGACAAACCAGCAATATACACATTTTTTGCTTTCACTTTATCTTTTAAGGTATTGATCATATTCTTTAATGTTAAATTTTCACCACTATTTTTTTCAATATCTTGTGGTGAAAACCAATTAAAACAACTTTTTATATTATTACTTTCAAGCTGTTGGGGTATCAATAATGTAAAGTTATGCTTTCTTGCCAAGCCAAAAAAACCGCTTTGTACAGCCAAATCTTTGCCATTTTGTACACAGCCATGCAATAAAACCACAAGGTTATCAGAAGGAGAGGTGGGTAAATAATAACTAGCTAGCAGTTCTCCGGGATTTTCACCAAAGTCAGTTAGTTTATTAAAACTGGCTAATACATTTTGTGATTGAAAACAAAACGTAAAAAAGACAATAAAGAGTATTTTTTTTGAAAATGTAAGCATCGAGCTTCCCTAGCGTTTAAACCAATTTTTCTTAGCATGACGTAATGTGTTTTTCAAAGGTATAGTACTTTAGTGCCACAGAAGGCTGAGATCACTTCTGATAGTCACTTTGTAGCAAATTAATAAATGTCTGTGCTGCAGTCGATAAAGGATGTCGACTGCGAGTAACAATTCCTATTTGTCGACTGATATTGGGATTTACTAAAGGGCGGCACTCTACGCCATAGGTTTGAAAAGCCTCTGTACATATATCAGGTACAGCACTAATACCTAATTGGGTAGCAACCATTTTCCCGATAGTAGCTAATTGATTAGTCTCATATTCAATGTTCAAATAAATATCATTTTCTTGCAATGAAGCGTCGATCAAATGACGAATGCTGGAAGGTTTTTGTAAAGCAATAAAGTTTTCATCTAAAATATCAAGCCAAGTAACACATTTTTTAGCGAGTAACGCATGCCCTACGGGTAGTGCAGCAACAAAGTTATCTTCAAATAAAGAATTGAAAATTATATCATCTCCTTTGTCTGGCTCGAAGGTTAACGCTATTTCAGCACGGCCAGCCCTTACCATAGCAACAGCATCTTCGGCAATTACATCGTGTATTTTTATATTTATTCCGGCGTATTTCTCGCTAAAATTTTTAATGTATTTAGGCAAAATACTGCTAGCGAAAGAAGGCATTGCAGCAATTGACAGCTTTCCTCTATTTAGCGTATACAAGTTTTTTAAATCGATAAATGCATCATCCCAATCAGCAAGTAATCGTTTCGCTACGGGCAAAAAATCTTGCCCTTCAGGTGTAAGAGATAAGTTCCTTGTGGTACGAACGAACAATCTTCCACCAATGGTTTGCTCTAAATTTTTTATCGCAATACTTAATGCAGGTTGTGATAAATGTAAGATTTCACATGCTTCAGCAAAACTGTAAGTTTTAGCTATCGTAATAAATGCTCGTATTTGCTTAATGGTAACGTTCACCTTCTCTCCTTTATCATGTGAAAAACTAAATATAGATATATAAAATATTTTTATTAATTGATGAAAATAATTAATTTGATAAATATATAACCATGATAGATGCTGCCACTCAAGTTTTTAATATCAACTCGTTCAACTAAAGTGAGAACAAAATGGCAGGATTTAACAAAGTTGTTACAAGCTATAAAGAAGCAATGGCAGGTCTCGAAGATAATATGACCGTAATTGCTGGTGGTTTTGGTTTGTGTGGCATACCGGAAAATTTAATTAAAGAAATCAAAAATAAAGGGATTAAGGGGTTAACTATTGTTTCTAATAATTGTGGCACAACGTCCCATGGTTTAGGCATTTTACTTCCAGAAAAACAAATAAAAAAAATGGTCGCCTCATATGTTGGAGAAAACGACGAGTTTGAGCGGCAAATGATATCTGGTGAATTAGAAGTAGAGCTTACGCCTCAAGGTACTCTGGCTGAGAAAATGCGGGCTGCCGGTGCAGGGATCCCTGCTTTTTTTACGGCAACAGGCGTTGGAACACAGGTCGCTGAAGGTAAAGAAATACGCGAGATAAATGGGCGAGAATATGTTTTAGAAGAATCAATCAAAGGAGACTTTGCCATTGTAAAAGCTTGGAAAGCCGATACTTTTGGTAATTTAGTCTTTAGAAAAACTGCGCGTAATTTTAACCCGATGGCTGCAACCGCAGGTACGGTCACCGTTGTTGAAGTAGAAGAAATTGTTGAACCTGGAGAATTAGATCCTGACGAAATTCATACGCCGGGAATCTATGTAAATCGCCTGATTAAAGGCAGCTTTGAAAAAATGATTGAGCAACGCACTGTGCGTTTCACCTCTTAAAAATTTGGAACAATATTATGGCTTTATCTCGAGAACAATTAGCACAACGCGTTGCTCAAGAATTACAAGACGGTTATTACGTAAACCTTGGAATTGGCATTCCTACATTAGTTGCCAACTACGTTCCACAGAATATGGAGGTTATGCTTCAATCAGAAAACGGTTTATTAGGTATGGGGCAGTTTCCAAAGGAAGACGAAATTGATGCCGACTTAATTAACGCCGGCAAACAAACGGTAACTATGGCTCGAGGCGCTTCACTTTTTGACAGTGCAGAATCTTTCGCGATGATCCGTGGCGGACACGTTGATTTAACGGTATTAGGCGCTTTTGAAGTAGATGTTCAAGGGAATATTGCGTCATACATGATCCCTGGTAAGTTAATTAAAGGAATGGGAGGGGCAATGGATTTAGTCGCTGGTGCTGACAATATCATCGTTACGATGACCCATGCTTCGAAACATGGTGCTTCAAAGTTACTTTCGAAATGTACATTACCGCTAACAGGTAAAGGTTGTATCAAAAAAGTATTAACCGACTTAGCTTTTATTGAGATTAAAGATAGTAAGTTTCATTTACTTGAACGGGCACCAGGGGTTTCTGTTGAAGAGATAATTAAATTAACTGATGGTGAAATGGTTGTTCCTGATCACGTACCAGAAATGAAATTTTAAACTTTCCATCATCATTATACGTTAATTAATTAATTATCAGTAAAGAAAATCAATTAGGAAAATAAGATGTTAAAACGTGAAGTTGTATTTTTAAGTAGTGTCCGTACTGCAATAGCAGATTTTGGTGGTTCGCTTAAGGGTGTTTCACCAACAGATTTAGCTGGGCAAGTTGTTGGAGAAGCAGTTAAACGTTCCGGTGTAAATCCTGAAGATGTTGGTCATTGTGTTATTGGGAATGTAACCCATTCTGACAGAAAAGATATGTATATGAGTCGAGTTGCGGCACTCAAAGGAGGCTTAGCAGAATCGACTCCTTCACTTACCGTTAATCGTTTATGTGGTTCGGGTTTACAAGCGATAATATCTGCTGCTCAATTATTGCTTCTAGAGGATTGTGATGTGGCCGTGGCTGGTGGCGCTGAATCAATGTCTAGGGTTCCATTTTGGTCACCGTCAACTCGTTTTGGCGCTAAAATGGGGGATACTCAATTAGTTGATCCTATGCTGGGTGCATTAACTTGCCCGATCAAAGATACCCATATGGGCGTTACGGCTGAAAATATTGCCGAGCAATGGGGAATTAGTCGTAAATTGCAAGATAGCGTAGCAGTAGAGTCACATAATAGAGCACAGCGAGCGATTGAAGAAAACCGTTTTGCAGATCAAATTGTTGCAATTGAACTTAAATCACGCAAAGGCATTGAACAATACTCTTTAGATGAACACGTTCGCTTTGATTGTACCATTGAAGATATGGCTAAACTTCGTCCTGTATTTAAAAAGGGTGGGACTGTTACCGCAGGAAATGCATCTGGAATTAATGATGCCGCAGCTGCCCTCGTTATGGCCGATAGACAGTATGCAGAAAAGCATAACTTAAAGCCCGTTGCAAAATTAGTAGGTTATGCCTTTTCAGGTGTTGCGCCTGAAATTATGGGTATAGGCCCAGTACCAGCTGTTAAGAAATTATTAGAAAAAACAGGCGTTGATAAAAGCGATATTGATGTTTGGGAAGTTAATGAAGCCTTTGCTTCACAAGCAATTGCAGTGTGTCGAGATCTAGATCTTGATATGAAAAAAGTAAATCCAAACGGTTCTGGAATTTCATTAGGCCACCCAATTGGCGCAACGGGAGCACTTATTTCTGTGAAAGCCATTCATGAATTAGAGCGTATATCAGGTAAGTATGCTGTGGTCACTATGTGTATTGGTGGAGGACAAGGCATAGCCGCCTTGATTGAATCGTTTAAACAATAACCCTGTTAACTTAGCCCTTAAAATTGCCGAAAATTATAAACTTCTATGGTGTTATTTGCCCCAAAGTGCCATAGATTTGTTAAATATTTAGAACGACTTTATTACCTTCTGTAGTGCTAATTTATCGGAAGGGTTGTCACTTTAATTTAAATCCTCAATGAGTTTAATGGTGGGTTAGTTCTCATTCAAGTTTAACAGATTATTGCCAAAAAGTTATCTTCAATATACTCATGTTTTTATTTTTTGGGAACGACTATATCGTACCTTTGCTGACTGTTTGATGTCGATTCTTCATTAATAAAAGGGTCAGCAATATATTCGATAGCAAACAAAAACACCTCCAAACTTTACTTAAAGTTAACTTCCGCTCAGTGGCAGCTACTATCATTAGCAATTATCCCTAGAACCTTTTAATTATTAAAATTCATCAGCGAGTTCCTCATGTCAAAAATGTGCGAATTCCTGACATTTTCCTTTATATATTTGCTATAAATTTTCTAATGCATTATTACTGTCATTTTATTGAGACTTCTCAGTAATATCCAAATTCTGACAAATATTATACTTTTGTGGTTTATAATGCTTTGAAATTATGTAACATTACGCCAAGTTAGTTAAAAATTATGAGAGGGACATTATTCAGAAGTCACATCAGAAGCTCTAGCTTTATTATACGTTCTCTTATATTACGTATTTATTTCAAGGAAAAGTAAAATGAACAAATGGATTGGTTTAATATTAATCAGTTTTGTATTTATACATAAGAATTGTAAATCAGAAGAGGTACCAAAGGTTTATTTTGGAGCATCAATACTCGCAGCTAACTATAATGATACAGATAGCGCTGCTTATAAAATAGGTGCAGGTTACAATTTCAATAAAAATTATTCTATCGAAGTAAATTCTTTAAAATTTGGAGAAAAAGACCTATTTTTCGCTTCAGAAGAGTTTACGGGAGATGGATACTCTATTGAAATTCTCGCTAAATATCCTTTAGGTGATTTTTCTTTATATGGGAAATTAGGGGCTTTGTCTTGGTCAGAGGAAGGAATGAAAAATGAATCCCCTATGGAGGAAAACAACTTAATTCACCTAAAAGACACAGGAACTGATTTAATATATGGGTTAGGTTTTAGTTATAGTATTACGGAAAATTTTTCTTTAAAAGTCGAATACCTAAAAAGTGAAATCAATGAACATACAATAAACCCTTTTTCTATTGGATTCGATATTCTTTTTTGATAACAAACTAATAAGCCATTAAGCGGACAATAACAGATGGCTATTCTCCTCTTAATGGTGCGTTATCAAATAAGAATTAATCCAATTTCCATCTAGCCACTAAGATCTGATGTCTCGAATATGGCAGTTACTGTTCTGAGAGTGATATTTAGACATTAACTATTTCCAAGTTTAATCAAATTTTTTGAAAGATATTTTCGGTTCTTAAACGTAATAATTCCAGTGTCTGACTTTATTTAGTGGTTCCCATCTTTATTTAACTTCTACACTAGTTATTAGTATTACTTGAAGTGACTTTTTTATAGAAACTGCGGTTCAGCGTAGAATGGTTTAGTGAGCCTAAATATTTAATATTATGAAGTAATAACCATAGGTAAGTTATAACTTCATAATTATTGTTGTGATCAGGACTTATTGTTTTAACGCGTTAAGTAATACTTTTTTGATCAATGTACCAGTCTGAGTTTCACACAATTTAAAACCACCACAGTTAAATAATGCGGTAATGCTAGTATCACTGTGCGGAATGTAGATGTTGGTCGTTGAGTAGCCAGCCTCTTCGCCACCATGATGGTAAATTACTTTTCCATTGTAAGTTTCTTTGAATATACCTTGTCCGTAGAAGTTACCTTCTCCGGTGTCTTGTAGGTTATTTTCGCCAAATAAGGAGTCTTTAACTTGCTGACTGACAAAGCTGTCGTCACTGATAATAGTTTTTAAAAGCAAAGCCATATCTTGAACATTTGAAACCAACGGGGCGTCAGCTACGCCAATATTTTCGTATAATGCTTTAGTATTAATTATTTCGCCATTATCGTATCTAAAATATCCAGAAATAATATCGCCGCGTTCTTTTTCAATGCCACCATAATGGCTTGAGTGCATACCTAGAGGGTCTAATATTCTGCTGCGCATTTCTTTTGAATGGTGCTCACCAAGTACGCTATCTAGAATAAGACCGGTAAGCAAATAGCCGGTATTTGAATAGTCCCAACCTTGCCCTGGTGCAAAAGATGCCGGTTTATTTAGAGCAAACTCGAGGGCGTAACTATCTGTTTTCAAGGAATAGGGATCCAATAATACCGCATCAGTATAATTATTATCGTCAAGATAATCGTAAACACCGGCTGTATGATTCAATAGTTGTCGTAAGGTCATTTTATCGCTGTGTGCTATCTGGGATAATAAGTCTTCAGATAACCAAGTATCAAGGGTATTGTCTAGATTGAGTAGGCCATCTTCTTCGAGCAAAGCCACCAACATTGCGGTCAACTTTTTCCCTGCGCTGCCATTAGGCATTATATGAGTGGTTTGCATAGGCTGCTGACTGTCTTTGTCGGCTAGTCCTGCGCTGCCGATAAATTGCTGATCTTGGCTTTCTACAAGAAGTACAATACCAGGGACAATATCTGATACGGTATCATCAATCACTTTTTGATAGTCGAAGACAATAGGAAGGGGCGTTTCAACAATTTTCTGTTTTGTAGTGCTTGAACTACCACCACATGCTGATAATGCAAAGCTTATTGAAGTGAGAATAAAAACTGATTTTAATTTGTTAACTTTTCTACTGAAGTTGTTGATGTTAGTACTCATTTGTATTTCTCTTGTTTGTTGAATTGAAACAACTATAAGGAAATATAAGATGCTAAGACGTAACAAGTTCCATCATCTGTAACAAAGTGTATAAGTTGGGTGTGAATATTATATTTAGGGGGCATATAGCACGAAAAAGTCCTTTATACTTAAATCTTAGAGAAAGAATAAGTATAAAAGACTGCCATAACAATTAGGTTTTATAATCTACTTTATCAGAAAGTTTTTATTGCTTGAATGT
>Ga0209396_1003213_pt1 | contig 16618 bp, 17 predicted proteins | sample GOMGulsemesocosm_6_FD_184638 | JGI IMG/M metagenome (GOLD analysis project Ga0209396, IMG submission 184638) | Methane-oxidizing microbial communities from mesocosms in the Gulf of Mexico - GOM8C Gulf of Mexico (SPAdes) (version 2) | ecosystem: Environmental > Aquatic > Marine > Cold seeps...
GGTTTAATAAATATATGCCCATTGACTTTATAGGTTTGCACTACTTCAATAATAAATAAAGCGATTAAAGAAAGGTAAGCGAGTAACGCAATATTTTCGCCAAAGAGGCTGACACCATTCGGAGATAATTTCCATGTTAATAACGCGAGTGCGCCATACATGGGCAATTTCATTACTAATAATAAATAAAAATCGCTAATGCTCGTGACTTCCATTGCGCCAGTCTGTTTCGGTTTGAAGTAGGTTGAGCCTTTCGGTGTATCGTTTATATTGAAATACCAAATAAAACTAAAAGTAAGGCTCATTAAGCCTGTCAGTGCAATAGCGTAGCGCCAGCCATTTTCGCCTCCAACCAATAAGGCTATTGCCGGTAAAGACATCGCCGCAGCGGCTGAGCCAAAGTTACCCCAACCACCATAAATGCCTTCGGCTGTTCCAAGCTCGTTAGCGGGAAACCATTCACTCACCAAACGAATACCAATAACAAAACCGGCACCAATAAAGCCTAATAAAAAACGTGCAAGAGCGGCTTGTTCAAAATTGTTAGCCATAGCAAACATAAAGCAGGGGATGCTACAAATTGCCAGTAATGCGGCGAAAGTTAAACGTGGCCCATACTTGTCGGTAACCATACCTATAATTACTCGAGCTGGGATAGTGAGTGCAACGTTTAGAATAAGAAGTGTTTTAATTTCACTGCTAGATAACCCTAAGTTGGTGCCGATGACTGCTAACAATGGTGCATGATTGAACCAAACCATGAAGGTGATAAAAAATGCCATCCAACTTAAGTGCAATATTTTCATTTTTCCTGTAAACGACAACAGTTTAATGCCCGCTGAGGTGTTTGATACGCTCATACTCATAAAATCCATAAAGTTAAAAAATTTTCATTAATTTAACTAGAGCAAACAGAGTGCCATTGCACCTATATATTTTAACTTGTTGTTTTTATTCGGTTTGAGTTGGTGAATGAGTTTTTTTGATTGTTAGTTTTGCACTAGTATCGCAGCAATGCACTTTAACAGTGCATGAGTGAAGAGCATTGCGTTTCACGACGAGTAAAATACTATTTCCACAGAATTACAGATAACGTATGATAGTCAGCAATATAATCTTGAATTGCAGGTTTAAGATAACGACACTTCATCAGTGAAGGGTATCTTTTAATTATTTAAAGGCAGTTTTATGCTTGATATAAAACAGTTTGAACAACTAAAAAACACGAGTGCTAAATCGTTTAATGATCAAAAAGCGCTGATCAAAAAAGTGATGGCAGGACGACAAATAAAGTGTGAAACTTGCGGCACAACACTGCGCTTAATTGTGCCTGAAGACAAAAGTACCCCCGGTGTTTTTTGCGCTAAAGGGTGTACTAATATTCATTTAGATTTTAGTTAATATCTGCTGAGGTTCGACAAATATTTATAATCGCTGTTATTAATTCAGTATTCTCTTTATTACTTCGAAAAGCTAAACCGATATCTTTCATCAAGTTGTTATTTTCTATTGCAACAAGTGATATCTCATCAGCTTCTATAATTTCTTGCCAATCAGGTAATAACGCTGCGCCAATACCCGCACCGACTAACTGCCATGCATATTCTATGGTTTTTATATTAGCCCGTGGTTGAAATCTTACCGAAGCATCTGCCATCAGTGCTTTTAATTTATCTAATGCATCACACGGTGCTCTATTGATAAAAGGCATGCCTTCTAATTCGGAAATACTAATAAATGATTGCTGTGAAATAGGCCAATTTTTTGGTACAGCAAGCTGGTAATTATCTTGCCAAATAGGAATGAAACGTTCATTGCTCGCAACTGAGTGAGCAACTACCACACGTGCATCGCATGGCTCTTCTGGGTCAACTAAAGTCAGTTCAACATTCGCAATTTTTTCAGTGATATTTTTCAATAAGTCACACATTCTTTGGGCCCCTAGAGAACGCATGATACCTAGCCTTAGGATTATCGGTGCAGGAGCACCGGAAAAAAGGTGGCTGATTGAATTAGCGTTATCCGCTATTTCTTTGGCTTTAGGGTAAAGTTTGTCGGCGGCATCTGTAGGTAATACGCCGCGAGCATGACGAACAAATAAGGCAATATCCAAATCTGCTTCAAGTTGTTGAATAGCGGTTGTTATTGAAGGCTGAGAAACAAAGCAAGCACGAGCGGCAGCACTGATACTACCTTGTTCATAGACAGACTGAAAATATTTTAGTGAGCGAAGTTCCATCGATAATTCCAATTATTTATTTTACTAAACTTAAGCGTTTATTGTATCTGATATATGATTTGTAAATGTTAATTTAAATCAAGTATAGCTTATACCTATACCTTTCATAAAAATATTATATTTTTCAATTTTCAAGACAAGCAGTAAAGTTGATTTATATGCAGACAAGTTGTGTCAATCCGAAATTATTTCAAGCGATTATGTTAATAGTACGAGAACCTGAAATGCAGGTTTATCTTCTTGAGTAGCATTAACATTCGGGTCGGTAAATTCAGATTGGCCGATAACTTACTTTGAATGATAAAGCTTATGCCCTCTAAAATAAAAAGAGCCAACTATGATAAATAAATTTAGTACCACAGCCGCAGATGCTGTCGCCGATATTTACGACGGTGCCACAGTGATGATCGGAGGTTTTGGTGAAGCAGGTAGTCCCATTGAATTGATCCATGCACTCATTGATCACGGTGCAAAGAACCTTACTGTTGTTAACAACAATACCGGTAGTGGTCATGTTGGCTTAGCGGCTTTAATCGAAAATGGTCAAGTGGGAAAAATGATTTGTTCATTTCCTCGAACCGCTAATTCTACGGTTTTTCCTGACTTATATCGCGCGGGTAAAATTGAATTAGAGCTGGTCCCTCAAGGGACACTCGCCGAACGTATTCGTGCTGGCGGTGCTGGAATTCCTGCCTTTTTTACCGCGACCTCCGTTGGAACTCCCTTGGCTGACGGCAAAGAACAGCGCAACTTTGATGACAGAGACTATGTGATGGAAAGAAGTTTAACCGCAGACTTTGCACTTATTAAAGCAAAAGAAGCGGACCGTTACGGCAATTTAACTTACAACAAAACGGCACGTAATTTTGCACCTATTATGGCAATGGCGGCAAAAACGACCATAGTGCAAACGAGTGAATGTGTAGAGGCTGGCGATATTGATGCAGAAACTGTTGTGACCCCAGGTATTTTTGTTGACCGTATTATTCATATTGAAAATCCATTACAAGAATCTAGCTTAAATGCACAAGGGAGAACTTACCCATGAGCTTAGAAAAAAATACCGAAATCGTTGGCTGGACACGAGATCAAATGGCTGAACGTGCTGCACTTGATATTCCTGATGGTTCATACGTAAATTTAGGTATCGGCATCCCCGAAAAGGTAGCACGCTATGTACCGCAAGGGCGTGAGTTTATTTATCACACCGAAAATGGTTTATTGGGCATGGGTCCAACCCCAGCAGAAGGTGAAGAAGATGCCGACTTAATTAATGCGGGTAAAAAGCCAGTAACAGCTATTGCTGGTGCTGCATATTTCCATCATGCGGACAGTTTTTCGATGATCCGCGGACAGCATATTGATGTTTGTGTATTGGGCGCTATGCAAGTGGCGCAAAATGGCGATTTAGCGAATTGGTCAACAGGCGCGCCGGATGCTATCCCTGCAGTTGGTGGTGCTATGGACCTAGTGGCAGGTGTAAAAACCATTTTTGTTATTACCCAGCACACCACTAAAAATGGTATTGCCAAGCTGCTTGAACAATGTAGCTATCCGCTAACAGGTCAAGGTGTTGTTAGCCGAATTTATAGCGATTTATGTGTTATTGAAGTATCCAACAAGGGCTTTGAACTTGTTGAATTAGCACCGAATGTAACATTTGATTATGTTAAAGAGCGCACCGGCGCTGAAATATTAGACCCAAGAAATGTAGCGGAGAATTCATAATGTCATCTACTATAGCTAAGCAGGGCAGCAAAAGTGCTGAACTCTTTAACCGTGCAAAAAAAGTCTTACCGGGCGGTGTTAGCCGAAATACTATTTTTAAATTGCCACATCCTGATTATGTTGAGCAGGGGCAGGGGTGTTATGTTACTGATATTGATGGTGTTACCCGCATAGATTTTGCGAATAATATGGCCTCACTTATCCACGGACATGCAAACCCTGACATCACGCAAGCGATCATCGAACAAGTGAAAAAAGGCACTGCCTTTACTATGGCAACCGAAATTGAAATTGAATATGCCGAATTGTTATGTGAGCGTGTGCCCGGTTTTGAAAAAATTCGTTTTGTAAATTCTGGCACCGAAGCGGTGATGGCAATGATCAAAGCTGCTCGTGCATTTACCGGTAACGAAAAAATCGCAAAAGTTGAAGGTGCTTATCACGGCGCTTATGATTACGCCGAAGTAAGCCAAACAGCAGCACCGAAAAACTGGGGCGATGAAAATCAACCTGCAAGCGTACCTGTGGCTTCCGGCACACCTGAAGGAGCCTTAGATGATGTTATTATTATTCCATATAATAATGTTGATAAAGCCCTAGAAATATTAAATCAACATAAAGGTAAATTAGCAGGAATATTGCTCGACCCTGTTTCACATCGTGTAGGCATGGTGCCTGCGAGTGAAGAATTTGTTGAAGCACTTCATCAATGGACACGTGACAACGATGCATTATTAATGTTTGATGAGGTGATCACTTTCCGAGTTAATTATGCTGGCGCACAGCAAAACTATAATGTTGCTCCTGATTTAACCGCTATTGGAAAAATGATTGGTGGTGGCTTCCCTGTTGGCGCATTTGCAGGAAGAAATGATGTCATGGCAGTACTTGATCCTACTCAACCTAAGGTTCTATTACCGCACTCAGGTACCTTTTCTGCAAACCCTGTTACGATGACCGCAGGCATTACTGCGATGCGTTTGTTCGATCAAAAAGCGGTGGACTATGTAAATGCTTTAGGGGACTTAGCCCGTAAGGAAATTACCCATGCTATTGAAAAAATAGGTGTTAAAGCTTGTGTAACCGGTGCAGGTTCAATGTTTCGAATTCACCTAAAAGAACAAGCGCCGAGTAACTATCGCCAAGCCTATGCAAATGAAGATGAAGCGAAAGCCCTGAAGTTATTATTGTCACATTTGTTTGAACAAGGGCTAATGATGATCAATACTTGTTCCGCGATGTTATCAACTGCGATGACTGAAAAAGAAATAATGATTTTAGTGGAACATTTAACCTCGGGCTTTGAAGAAGTCATAGAGCAATATCCTTCATTAAAAAAATGCTAAAAAAAGAAACTAATTTGATTTTAGTGAAACATTTAACCTCGGGCTTTGAAGAAGTCATAGAGCAATATCCATCACTAAAGAAATGCTAAATAAAAGCTCAAACAAAGTTAAAAAGAGAATAAATGAATGAGTGACTTTTCAACTAAAGTACAAAGCGCTGCACAAAGCTGTTCACAAAGTAAAAGTTCTGAACAAACAGAAGTGTTTATTTGTGATGCCATTAGAACACCCATTGGGCGCTATGGTGGCTCGTTAGCTAGTATTCGTGCTGACGATTTAGCGGCGTTGCCTTTAAAAGCATTAATGGATCGAAACCCTGATTTAGATTTTAGTCAAGTCGACGATGTTATTTTAGGTTGTGCCAATCAAGCTGGCGAAGACAATCGTAATATTGCACGTATGGCAACGTTATTGGCTGGTTTACCGTATCAAGTACCGGCAACAACGTTGAACCGTTTATGTGGCTCAGGTTTGAATGCTGTGGGTATTGCCATGCAAGCGATTAAATCTGGTGAGGCTGACATGATCATTGCTGGTGGTGCAGAAAGTATGACACGTGCGCCTTTTGTCATAGGTAAAGCTGAAAACAATTTTGCACGTAATCAAGAAATGTTTGATAGCACAATGGGCTGGCGTTTTGTAAATAAAGCGCTTGATAAAGCTTATGGCACGGAAACCATGCCGCAAACAGCAGAAAACTTAGCGGAAGATTTTAACATTAGCCGAGAAGATCAAGACAAGTTTGCTTTTGCTAGCCAGCAAAAAACCGCTAATGCCCAAAAAGCAGGTTTTTTTGCAGAAGAAATACTACCAGTGAGTATTGCGCAGCGCAAAAAAGACCCAATTATTTTTGCTCAAGATGAACATCCTCGTCTTACTAGTGTAGATAAAATGTCAGCGCTTAAGCCTTTTGTTCATTCTAAAGGCTGTATTACTGCGGGTAATGCGTCGGGTATCAATGACGGTGCAGCGGCAATCTTACTCGCTTCAGCTAAGTCAGTTGAGAAAAATAACTTAACGCCTATCGCTAAAGTGTTAGGTATGGCTGTTGCTGGAGTACCACCTCGAATTATGGGCATTGGTCCGGTACCCGCAACGCAGAAGTTATTGAAACGATTAGAATTGTCATTAGATGATATCGATATTATTGAGTTGAATGAAGCGTTTGCTGCACAAGCACTTGCTTGTATCCGTGAATTAGGATTACAAGATGATGACCCACGTATTAACCCACAAGGTGGTGCTATTGCTTTAGGGCACCCTTTAGGGATGAGTGGCGCACGTTTAATTACCTCGGCGGCTCGACAATTACAGCGTTCTAAAAAACGTTATGCACTGTGTACTATGTGTATTGGCGTCGGACAGGGGATAGCCTTAGTTATTGAAAGAGTTTAATTGCCGTAAGTTATTTTTAAACAATCAACATAATTAAAAGGGAGTTTCACTCCCTTTTTTGATCACGCACAAAAAGGCTTTTTTATCTTGTTATAAACTACAAAAATTATAATTAATTTTTGTAGAGTTTTCTTATGCGCTGGACTCATTTTTTTGTCTTACAAGTTGTTATCACGTTAATTATTGTCCTAGTTCTTGGTGGGATTACTTATAAACACCAAGAAACTGTAACCTTAATTAAAACACCACCAGTAACATTAGCGCAATGGTATAAACCAGAGAATAAACGACAAGTTTGGCTACATAACATGTTTAAACTACGCCGTGAGTTACAGGCGGTTGAATATTATGCACAGAACGAAGATGCAATACATTTAAATAAGTGGTCAATACGTCTTAAAGAACATTACCTTAAAATTGCCGAGATGGTTCCACAATGGCAAAAGAAATTATCAATGCCAACGATTGAAAGGTTGCAAAAAAGTAGTGAAAACAATAAGTATCAAGCTGTTATACATGAAATTGAACGGCTAAAAGAAAACTGTAATGCCTGCCACGACGATTACCAAGCTATTACAGCATTAACTTATCGCGCGCCTGATTTTTCTGGGCACATGATAGCGACCGTTTCAGCTGATAAACTGGATGAAGTGAGTTATGTTGATCATATGAATACCTTAACTAAGCAAGTAAACCAAATTAAAATAGCATCAGAAGACGCTTTAACTGACTTAGCCCTAACTTCGTTGCAGGGTTTAAATCAGGGAATGGAAAGTCTAGGGAAAACGTGTGTTAGTTGTCACAAAGAGCAACAAAACATGTACCCAAGTGATGAAATGAAAAAAACACTAGCAAGTTTGCAAGTATCGATTACTTCAGGTACGTTGAAACAACAAGGGCGTGATTTAGGTACTTTAGCGGTTCAAGCGTGCGCTACTTGTCATGGTACGCACCGTTTAGCTTTTGGCGCTAAACAAAAATTTAGCCAAGAACTCAGCATTGCTGAACTGTTAAAGCATTAATTGGAACAGGCATAATGACCAAGCACCATCGAAATTTATTCTTCATTTTTTCAACTGTTTTTGTTTTATCTATTTTTATTAAACCTTACCCGCTAAGCTGGTTATTGAAACTATTACCCGTATTCGCCTTGCTTCATTTTACATGGCAGAAAGTATCTGAAAATAAAGAACACACTCATAAGTTATTTATTATCGGACTGATTTTTTCAGCTTTTGGCGATTTCTTTTTAGATTATGATCGAGTGAACTGGTTTGTATTTGGTTTGGGGTCTTTTCTAGTTGCTCACCTGTTCTATATTGGTAGTTTAAAACCTTTGGTCACAAAACTTATCGTTATAAAACGATTGCCTATAATTGCCATATATTGTGTTTATGGTATTAGTATGTTCTCGTTAATTTATAGTGGTTTAGGAGGGCTTTTTATCCCTGTGTTTGTCTATATGACCGTATTACTATTGATGGGCATAACAACATTGCTCTCTGAAAAGTCGAACACTTGGTTAGTTATCGGTGGCATCAGTTTTATTATTTCCGATTCATTAATAGGCATTGATAAGTTTTATCAAGAAATACCATATGCCGCTTATTTAATTATGAGTACGTATTATTTTGCTCAGTTTGCATTAGTTAAAGGAATGTTTGAACAAGCACCTACAGAAAAAATTAGCTAGTTATCACCTAATTTCTCAACAATATAATCGATAAAGCATTTCACTTTAGCGGGCATATTTTTTCTACTGGGATAAACAAGGTATACCCCGATATTAACCGGCATAAAATCTTCAAAAATGGGCACTAATAGTCCTTTATTCACTTCTTCACTCAAGTTAAATAATGGCATACGAATAATACCTTGCCCAGCTAGGCACAATGAAATCATCATTTCTGAGTTATTACACAATACTCTACTCGTTACTTGTGTTTGAATTTTCTGACCACTTTTTGTTGTGAATGGCCATACTTCTGGATTTTTTAAATTACGGTAAGTGATCATCTGATGATCGACCAATTCATCTGGGTGCTTTGGCGTTCCATGCTGTTTTAAATACTCAGGAGAGGCTAAGGTTAAACTTGTAGATTCCATGAAGCGCTTGCTGATCAGGCTTGAATCTTCAAGTTGAACCGCGGCTCTTATGACTAAATCAAAGCCGTCAGCAATTAAGTCAACTTTATGATCATTTAATTCAATATCTAAAGTGACTTTCGGGTACTTAGCCATAAATTCGGCGAGAATAGGCCTTATACGTGAAACACCTAGACCAATAGGACAACTTAATTTTAGACGACCTTGTGGTATTTGTTGGCGGCCTGAAATACTGCCTTCAACTTGCAAAGCATCTTCAATGATTTGTTGGCATTGTTGATAATATACCTCGCCTTCTGCCGTTAAACTTAATGTTCTGGTGGTACGATGTAATAGTCGAACCCCTAATCGAGTTTCCAACTTGCTCACTTCTTTACTGATGTATGAGGTTGAATGGTTTAACTTTTCAGCAGCTTTAACAAAACTCTTGCTTTGAACAACTTGCACAAAAACTGCAATGCCATCAAGTAAATTACTTTTACTTTGTTGTGAGGGTAAATTCGTATTATCTTTCATATGGAAATAATATCTTCGTAATTAGGTCATTAATCTTTTATAGGAATTAAACTACACTACTTACATCGCAATACCTATAGATACTATGTATATCGTCACAAATTTGGAGTTTTTATGAAAATTATCGCCTTTGCCGCCACCAGTAGCCGTAAGTCAATCAATAAGCAGTTAGTTACCCATGCCGCTAATTTAGTTGAAGGTGCAGAAGTTGAAGTACTTGATATTAACGATTATGAAATGCCATTGTTTAGTGAAGACCGAGAAGCTGAATTAGGTAAACCTCAATTAGCGCAAGACTTTCTTGACAAAATCGCCAGCGCCGACGGTTTGGTTATTGGTTTTGCTGAGCATAATGGCTCGTATACCGCCGCCTTCAAAAACTTATTTGACTGGAGTTCTCGTGCTCTACAAAAAGTGTATCAGAATAAACCACTCGTTCTATTGGCAACATCGCCAGGGCCAGGTGGAGCGGCAACGGTACTCGCTGCTGCTGTTGGCTCTGCACCATTTTTTGATGGCAATGTTAAAGCTCATTTATCAATTCCAAGCTTTTACGACAATTTTGACATGGAAAAAGGTCAAATAAAAAATGCAGAGTTAGCTGAAAAACTAGCATCAGCGATGGGTATGTTGATGCAATAGTTTCTCTAATTTACTGTATTGCTCTTGATCAGGTATGCCAAAGCGAAGAGCATGCCTTTCATCGCATAAACGTACATAAAGCCCTTGACGACAGAGAGATTGATACAGTTCTGAAGCTTGGGGGTGTACAAGGGTTTTGAATAACCCGCAACCATAGATGTTATTGCTTTGGTCAGTGTTTTTATCACTGTTGCCTAAAAACGTTTTAACTAATAACTGTTCTAGCTTTATTGATAATACACTTAGTTTTTGTCGTTGCGCTAACTGCCAAGCATGATCATTTAATGCCTGATTAGCAATAAATTGAGCAGGGCCATTAACTTCCCAAGGTGAAGCTAATTGCTGAAGTTTGCTTAGCCAACATTGATGTGCACTTAAAAAGCCAATTCTAATACCGGCTAAGCCAAAAAATTTTCCAAACGAGCGTAAAACAAAAAGATGCTTATTTTCAGTTAAATGAATTAGAGATTGATTCTCCTCAATAACATCCATAAAAGCTTCATCAATAATTAACCAACCTGAAAGAGACTCTACAATATTTAAAAGTTTTTTTAATGCTTGCTGTTGCTGTAATTTACCTGTTGGATTATTAGGGTTAATAACCACCACAATGGCATGTTGTTTTAAATCTTGAAGAACAGGTAAATGCTGATATTGCTTAATGACAAAACCGGCATCACGCCATGACTTTTCATGTTCCTTATATCCTACTTTTGGTAACCATACTTCAATTTTACTTGCCGGTTTGTTGATACCTTTTAGATAAATATGAGGTAAACGAGCGATTACTGCTTGGCTACCACTGGTTACATTGATATTTTTTGTACCATAATAGCTTTTAGCCGATTCAATTAATTCTTGACTGGGTTGGGGGAGTTGTTGCCATATATTTTGAGGAATTTCAGGGATAGGATAACTGTTTGGGCTTATACCTGTTGATAAGTCGAGCCATTGCTTTAAAGGTATTTGATAAAATTCGGCTATTTTATTGAGCTGTCCACCATGAACAAGCATTGAAGAGTCTTCGCCATGTTGACTTGTCATCACCAATTTCCCTCATAGACTATGTGTATTATTTCATAACAAAAACAAATAATAATAAAAGTTAACACCGCTTTGTTTACCAAATTTATACTGCGTAAAATATCATTTTTAGCGACAGTTTTACCGCAACCTAAGGTTGGCGATATCACTTTTTTACCATGATAAATTGCAGCGCCGCCAAGTTTACAGTTTAGTACACTAGCCCCAACGGCCATTACCCAGCCACCATTTAAACTTTTATACAACTGACTTTGCTGATAACCATTTTTTAATGAACTTATCATCTTTGATAAAGAGAAGTTCGTTTGGCCAGCATATAGCAGGGCTGTTACTTTTGCACTTGGCCATCCGAGAAGGTCGTCCATGCGTGCTGCGCACCAACCAAAATGGATATATCTATGGTTTTTGTAGCCCCACATTGCATCTAAGGTGTTGGCAAGGCGATGTAAAATAACCAAGGGGGCGCCGCCAATAATAAACCATACAAAACTAGCAACGGCCGCGTCATGACCATTTTCTAGAACTGATTCAACGGTTGCTCGGGAAATTTCGTGCTCAGATAAGTCTTTGGTATTGCGGCTAACTAAATAACCGCAAAAATGTCGTGCGCTTGTTAAGTCGCTTTCTTCGAGTGGCTTAAGTATTTGAAGAGCGTGTAATTTAAGACTATTTAAACCGATAGCGAAATACAACACTATTGCATCTAAGCCCCAGAACAAGGGATAGTTTTGATGAAAATAATAATAAATTATTGGTAAAGGGGCACATAACATTAACCAGGAAAGTGTGCCAAGAAACCGTAATAACCAAGCTTTTTTGTTGGTCGCTGTGGGAGGAATGAAATTTAGTGCTTTTTCTAATTTAGATGTGACTGCACCAAAGCCGACTAAAGGATGAAAACGCTTCACTTCGCCAAGCCAATAATCAAGCAAATAGGCCACCATCATGATTATTGATATGAGCATGGAAGTGATCACGTTACTGTAATATCAGACGAGCATTTAGTTAATTCAAAAGAAGCAATGCTAGAAGATGTAATGTCGAGAGTTTCGATGAGTGTGAACTTTTGCTTATCAATATCGTAACTTAAGTGAAAAATACAACCATTATCGAAGGCTTTGTTTTGAGCGTTTATCGTTTGTTCATCAGAATAGTTTTCAACCATCGTAGATAAAAAACAACGCAATATATCGCCATGACTGACGACTAGAATATTATTAGTACTACTGTCGTATTCGTGATTATTAGAATAGGCGGGTTGACAAGTCTCAGCAATATTTTTTAAAGCTTGCTGAAATCGCAAAGCACACCCTACACCGGATTCGCCGCTAGGTGGAGCAAAGGCATTTACTTGATGAAAAATAGCGTGGTAATTTTTGTCTGACTTTACTTGTTCAATGAACTGTCCTTGCCAATTACCGAAGTTTCGCTCTATTAAAGATGATGTTAACGAAAGTGGACATTCTAAAGCCGCTCGACAAATTTCAGCTGTTTTCTTCGCTCTTGGTAATACTGAGCTGACAATAAGATTGATATTTTTACAAGACAGTTGCGCTGAAATCGCATGAGCCTGTAAACAACCTTTGTCTGTTAGAGGACTATCTAATTGCCCTTGAAACTTTCCTATTTTATTCCACTGTGTTTCGCCGTGGCGCGTAATAAAAAAATTAATAACCGTCATTTATACTAAAAACTACTTGTACATTGCTAATATTGTTAGATATTTTAGCATAGCTAAATGACGGAATTATACCAATTTGATTAATTAACTCATCTACTTTTTTATCAATGAAAAGGGATTAATACAAGCTATAAAATTGATTAATAAGTTATTCGGTTTAACGATTAAAAAATTAGCCTGTTAGTCATCAATTTGGTCTTTGTACTTTTACTATTTATTGAAAGAAGCTAGCTCTAAGGTTACTTGTTCAATACCGTTCTTTTTGATTCGTTTACTAATTTCTGCTTGTTTACTACTAAGTAGAGAAATGCCTTCAATTATCATATCGTAGGCTTTCCATTTGTTTGTTTTTTTATTTTGGCGCATTTGAAAAGTAATATTGATTTCAGGTGCATTTACGTCAGCATTGGTAATAATTGTGTTAACACCAACAATTCTTGCGCCTTTCGTCGGTTTGTTAGGTTCGAAAGTGACTTTTTGGTTTTTATATTGTTTCAATGCAATTGCGTAAGTTCTAACTAAGTAACTACGCATAGAAACAACAAATTTCTCACGTTGTGTTTTCGACATCGTTTTTAAGTTTTTTCCTAAAACTTTAAAAGCAGCGTATTTGTAGTCGATTGACGGCATCAATTCTTCTTCAACAATATCACGCATGAGTTCGGGAAATTTTTTTAATGACTCTTGATCTTTCGCGATACGAGAAAACAAACGTTGCCCAGTATCAGCTATTACAAGATATGGAGATTTTTCAAGACTATAAGCATTGCTAGAAAAACTCGTTAGCGAAGTAATAATTAAGAAAGCGATAAATACAAATAAGTGTTTCATTTTTCTGTCCGTATAGATGAGAAAGGTAAGAGAAGGTTGTTCTTTAGTCATTGGAGATATTATACATACCGACCACGCGGTATGTAAATAATTAAATGATCTTTTTTATTCTGCTTTGCTATATCGATTGAGAATGGTATTAGAAATTTTATAAATTAAATGCGGGGTACTAATTCGTGCGAAGGTTTCTAATATAACAGCAAAGTTCTTTTATGACTTTTTCAAAAAGGTCTTTGTTTTTTGAACTTTTACTCAAGCTAGAAGAACCATGAAAAGTAGAAACAATAAAGTAAGCGACTTGGCTAAAATCAATATCATCACGAAGTTCAATGGCCACTCGTTGTAAGTTTATCGCGATAAGTTGATTGAGTTGTTGCTGCATATTTAAAATGCGTAAACGAAAGCCTTCATCTACGCCAGACATTTCTTGGCAAAGGTTATTTAAAGGGCAACCACAAACTATTTCGTCGCAACTTGATTCTTCATACATGCCAGTAAAAAAATTACATAAACCTTCAATAGGGTCATTAACTTCTACTGCGGGTTGCCATAACTCTAAAAACATTGGTGTATAAATTTCTTCAAAAACAGCGTAACCCAACTCCATTTTATTTGTAAAATGATGATATAAGGCACCTTTTGAAACTTCACAGCGTACTAGAATATTAGATAAGCTGGTTGCGATGAAGCCATTTTTATGAATTTCATCAGCACTTATTTCTAGTATTTTTTGACGAGTTTGCTCAGCATCTCTCATATTAATCACGTTATTTAACAACTAGGTTTAACTGATTCTAACCGACCGATGGGTAGGTTGTAAACAAAGCGAATTTTGAGGTGCAAAAACTATTGCTCTTTCTCAAATCATTAGCCGTTGTCGATTATTGAATAATCCAATGGTCAACTTAGCTGAAGAAGGAATGTTAAGACTCCCCCCTTTTTATGTTTTCACCTTAGCTGTTATAAGTATTAAACAGTGATTAAGATTAACTTTTATATCGATAACATTTCAAACAGGTGATAAATTTACTGGGTTGTACTGATTTGTTTTGTTATTTTTTCTTCTAAGCTGCCTGCTTCTATTTCCATAGTAGCTGAGTTGTTTGAAATTTTGACAGCGGCTTGATGGAGTTTCCTCCCCGAAAAAAAACGATCATGTATTAAGTGTGCAGGGATCTGCTGTTGAATGCTTTTATGATATTCGGGTAACAAAGACCAATGTAAACGCCAACGTTTGTGGTGAGCTGTATGGTACCCTAAATTGCCTGTTACTAAGTTAAATAAGCGGTTAGTACAATTAAATGAGGCTTCAAATTCGTCTTGCGTGTCTAGGCCTGCATGGTGGTAATAAGTCAGCCATGCCGTTAAAAATAATGAAGTTGCCATCGGTATTAAATAAACAAATAGGGCATTTTGCCAGTTAATTATAAATAAAATAGCTAATAAAAAGACTTGAATTAATGCCATTGTTATAAAAACTTTCATTTGTTTTGGAAAACGTTTGCCAACAATAACGGCACGAGCATAAGAGGTTATCCATACAGAAAAGGCATACTCAAATTCATTCATGTGTTTACCATTTAATCTTTTCCAACGGGATTCATCTTTAGTTTGATCCATAAAATTCATATGATGACCAACAACATGATGCAGAAACCAAAGATGGCTGGTAATGCCTGTTATACAAGCATAAGGCACTTCAATAAGTCGATTAAGTATGGGCTGATTGAAAGTTTCAAGGTGTTGATGATGGTGACTAAATGAGCAAAACACACTCTTAGGTCCTATGCCAATTATCATCCAAATGACGAGCTGCCAAAGATGCTCTGCATTAAAGAAAACGGCAAGATCTAAAATAAAAATAGTACACAATAAAAATACCGGGACATAGTCGGCTTTATATTTAAAAAAAGTCATTGTTACGCATACCCGAGGTACTTAAAAATGAAATTTTAGCAAGGAGTTGGTGATTCATATTCAAGAGGTAATGGGCCTGATTAAGTTATAAGTAATTTCAAACGCCATAATAGTGCTAAATAGCATGGTTCTCTAGTTAATTTATTAGATAAGTTTTTTTTGAATAAACAGCACGCTTTTAATTCCATTTGCGGCGTTAAAACGTTTACAGATAGCTAAGTATTTATAAACGCCTTGTCTTGATAATTGCGAAAAACGAAACCTCATAAAAATTATAATCGCTTCAATTTATTTGCAGCTATTGTTAGTAACTTAGATTATTGAATAGCTCAAGTTGCAAATTTATTCTTAAGGTAGTCACTGGTAAGGTGTTTTAAAACGTCAAACGGTTCACATTTACTATCACCTTCGTTAAAGTCAATTGCCCCAACTCGCTTAGCCACGGAAATAGCAGCGCTATTTAATATTATATTGCGTTTTCCAATCCCCATTAATGCCGTGCCCATAGAAAGTTTTACAGACTTGGGTTCGTTATCTATTTTTTGATCAATATGTGAAATTGTCTTTAAAAAGAAGTCATCACTCAAACGCTTATCACGCGTATTTTTAGACAGTTCATATAATAATCCATAAGCTGATTTTTTTCGTGGCATGCTGTTACTATTTTGCCAACTAACGGCCAGATCATAGGCAATTGGCGACTTTGCTAAAGTCGCACCGCAGAAACTGAAAACATGAGTCAGCATTCCCGCAGCTAATCCTTCAACTTGTTTTTCAGCTTGCTCTACAGTCACTTTTTTAGGTTCATCAATTAATAAGGCAATGACTTTTACATCATAATAGTCAGATTCCCAGCATTCGAGGGCTAATTGATGGTTTCGCCCAATTGATTTCGCGAGTTTACGCAATTGTGTGAGGCCCAACCCGTAGCTTTTGAGACCACAAGTCTTTTCCATTTTCGACCAGTGAGAAATGCCGCGTTCATTTTGATGCTCTGCAACTAAGGCCAATATGTCAGTCAAATTCATAAATATAATTCATAAGATTATCATTCATTAAAGATACTATATGACTTTGTGTTTCGCAATTTAGGCAAGAAAAGTGAAGGAGAAGAGCAGGTAACGTAGAGATCGTAGATTGATTATTAATGTTTTTAATTACGCTTATTAGAAA
>Ga0209396_1003221_pt1 | contig 16605 bp, 13 predicted proteins | sample GOMGulsemesocosm_6_FD_184638 | JGI IMG/M metagenome (GOLD analysis project Ga0209396, IMG submission 184638) | Methane-oxidizing microbial communities from mesocosms in the Gulf of Mexico - GOM8C Gulf of Mexico (SPAdes) (version 2) | ecosystem: Environmental > Aquatic > Marine > Cold seeps...
AGACGATTAAACAACTGGCTAAGCTTGATGAAAAGCCGTTGATACTACACTGTATTGAACACTTACAACCGCTGCTAAAGCATGTGGGAATTAGTACGCTTTATGTATCTTTAGGCGCTAATAAAAACGCCATTCAAGCTATTTTACCCCAATATGTCTCGATCATTGCCTGTCAAGAGTGGTCTCAAGGCATGGGAAAGACCCTTGCAGAGTCAGTACAATCGATAAAGTCTCAAAGTAGTCATATGTTGATTGCCTTGGCAGACCAGGTACTGGTCAACAGCGGACATTACCAAGCATTACTTGAAGCAAGTAAAAAACAGCCATCAAAGATTATCGCCACGCAATGTGATGGACAGCTTATGGCGCCTGCTATTTTCCCTGAAAAGTACTTTTCACAGCTGACTAAATTACAAGGTGATAAAGGTGCAGGAAAACTACTAAAACACTATGCTGCACAGGTATATTTCCTACCTTGTCCAGCGGCAATATTCGATGTGGATACGTTAGCTAACCTAGAGCAAGTCAGCCAAATGTTAAAACAAAAATCCTTTAAAGAAACAGCACTTTCACACTGACAAAACCTGGAGCCAGTATGATTAAAATCACCCTAAACAATAAGGCAGTTACGCTTGATGTCGACCCACAGATGCCATTACTTTATGCCTTGCGAGATGAATTAAAACTCACAGGTACTAAATTCGGCTGTGGCGCTGGCCAATGTGGCGCCTGTACCGTTCACTTAAATGGTAAAGCAATACGTTCTTGCATAACACCTGTATCTGCTATTGCTGAACAAGCAATTACTACCATTGAAGGTTTGGCTGATACTCATGGCAAGTTAGGAGAGAGTGCAGTACAAGTTGCTTGGCGCGAGTTTAAAGTACCGCAATGTGGTTATTGTCAAAGTGGTCAAATGATGAGTGCCTCCGCATTATTAAAAGCAATTCCACAACCAAGCGATGAGCAAATAATTGAACACATGCAAGGTAATATTTGTCGATGTGGTACCTATACACGTATTAAAGCAGCGATAAAGTCAGCTGCAGGTAATTCACCAACAACTGCATCCTTAACCACTGAAGCTACGCAGCATAGCAGTGGTGTAGAATTTTTTGATGCCCGTGTATTTAGCACTGACACACAAGGAGCATAACGGATGAAATCAATTGAAAATGTTAGTCGTCGTGGTTTCCTAAAGGTTGCTGGCATTGCCAGCAGTAGCTTTGTATTGGGAATGAGTTTACCGTTAACTCAGGCCCAAGCGAAATCAGCGAATAATACTGTAAGCCATGAGTTGAACTTCTTTGTTAGCATCGCCAGTGACTCTTTGGTGACTTTGGTGTGCCATCGCAGTGAAATGGGACAAGGTATTCGTACCAGTGTGCCACAAATTATTGCCGAAGAACTCGAAGCTGATTGGCAAAAAGTAACCGTAGTTCAAGCAAAAGCAGATAAGAAGTATGGCTCTCAAGGTACTGCTGGCTCAGCTTCTATTCGAAATCACTTTACCAGCATCCGTCAAATAGGTGCGGTAGCGCGAGATATGTTAGAGCAAGCCGCTGCAAATATTTGGCAAGTTGAACGAAGTACAGTCAAAGCAAAAAAACATTTTGTTATTCATAACACTACCGGTGAAAAAATTAGTTTTGGTGAACTGGCAAGTCATGCTGCCAAGCTCACTCCCCCTGATAGTAAAACCATTAAACTAAAATCGAATAGCGAGTTCTCACTCATTGGTAAGGATGTAAAACTTGTCGATTTAGACGATATTGTTGCTGGTAAGGCAAAATATGCACAAGATATTCAACTGCCAGATATGCTTATCGCGACAATTGTTAGACCACCCGTCGTTGGTGGGAAGGTAGTTTCTTTTGACGCCAGCCAAGCACTAAAAGTCAAAGGAGTTGTTGATGTTATTGCACTAAAACCTCGTAGTATCCCAGTAACGACAAATCCCCTATCTGGTGTTGCCGTTTTAGCTAATAATACTTGGGCTGCATTAGAGGGACGAAAAAAGCTAAACATAGTATGGGAACACGGTGAAAAAGAGTCTCATGATAGTACTGAATTTAGCAAGAAGCTCGCTAAAAAAGTGAATCAACAAGGTGAAAAGGTCGCCAGTAAAGGTGATGTTTATAGCCACCAATATAATGAAAGTGAAACCTTAGAAGCAACTTACACTGTCCCTTACATTCATCATGCTCCTATGGAAACACCGGCAGCAACGGCTATTGTTAAAGGTAAAAAATGTACCATTTGGGCAGGTACTCAAAACCCACAATGGGCTAAAGGTAACGTGGCACGAGAGTTAGGTTTAGAAAAAGACGAACACGATAACATTGAACTTAATGTCACCTTGATGGGTGGTGCTTTTGGTCGTAAATCTAAAGCTGACTTTATCGTTGAAGCCGTAGAGCTAGCCAAAGCTAGCAAACGTCCAGTGAAGGTCATTTGGAGCCGTGAAGATGATATTCAACATGGTTTTTATCATTCAACGTCAGCCAATTACTGTAAAGCTGAATTAACTAAAACAGGCAGTGCCGATCATTGGATTAGCCGTAATGCTTACCCACCAATTGGCTGGTTATGGAATCCAGAGGCTAAAGTGCCAAGCGATAATCAACTGGCTCTAGGTTTTGGTGATATTCCCTTTGCTTTAAATAATTTAAGCATTGAAAAACATGCTGTCGACTCTTTTGTTAGACCTGGCTGGGTACGCTCTGTAGCATGTATCAATAACGGTTTTGCCCTTGGCTCTTTTGTTGATGAATTAGCCGTTAAAGCCAAGTTACCTACCAGACAAATGTGGCTGAATTTATTGGGTGACAATCGCCATGTTGATCCTAATAAAAATGGCTTTAAGTACTCTAATTACAACTTGGATTTACTTGCGCACCCTATTGATACCAAACGCATGAAAGACCTGATCAACCTCATTAGTGATAAAGCTAATGTTGAGCAGACATTGCCAGACCACCAAGGTTGGGGCATTAGTTTTTTACGAAGTTTTGGCTCGTTTGTCGCAGCAGCCACTAAAGTTGAAGTTATCAATAACAAGGTTACCGTGCTTGAAATGCATACTGCTGTTGATTGTGGCATTGTTGTCACACCAGATAGAGTTAAAGCACAAATGGAAGGCGCAATGATCTTTGGTTTGTCTATCGCTTTGATGGGTGAGATAACGGTAAAAGATGGGCAAGTTCAGCAAAGTAATTTTCATGATTACCCTGTAACAAGGATTAACCAAGCACCTGAGTTGCATGTACATATTGTTGAGTCTGATGCACCGCCTGGCGGTATAGGTGAACCTGGTGTGCCACCAGTAGCACCAAGTATTACTAATGCTATCTTTCACGCCAGCAAAACACGTATTCGTGACTTACCTGTTAATAAGGTTTTTACTATATAAAAGTGCTCAATTGATACACCTGCTCTTGCTGCTGAAGTCGACCTGGCAGCAAGAAAGTTCCTTTATTAACAGTAGCTAACTGTGGTAAAAACTAATCTTTGTAATTTTTAATGAGGCCGTTTATCTCTTTTATGTGCGCTGGCTCACTTAATTTTTGATTTATCCTATCAAGCAATTGCTTTTGTGTACCTTTTTTTACTGCCAGACGAATATTGACTAAGGCCAAAGGCTCAGAGGCTAGAAATACTTTCTCTTGAAGTCCAAGCCTACTCAAGACATAAGCTGCCGATAACTCAGAATGAATGACTGCATCTAACCTGCCTTTGGCTAACAAATGAAGATTGGTTTCAAGTTTACTCTCACTCGTAAAAAAGCGATTATTTGCCTTAGCCTGATCGAATTCAGCTCCGTAACTCCAGCCTAACAAGGTACCTATATTTAACCCGTCTAACTTGTCTATCGTTGTTATCAACGGGGTTTGTTGTTTATTGAAAAAAACAGACACTCTCTCCTGATAAAATGGCTCAGAGAAATCCAGCCTTCTATTACGTTGCTCCGTTTTTAATATACCGATCATAATGCCATCACCTACCTCGGCCTGATAAATTCCACGCTTAAAAGGGAGTGTGTTGACAGTATAAGGCTGTTTTATTGCCTTGAGAGTAATATCAACAATACGCAGGTACAAACCTGTTTGTTGACCTGCCTCGTGATAGAGGTATGGGGGATAGTCGGTGTAGGTATTTATTTTTATTGAGTCAACGGCATGAACACTCAAAGGGACTGAAATGAAGAGTAAAAGTATGCCAAGTATAAATACTTGTTTCACCGCTGAGCTATTGTTGGGCATATTTATCACTTCTTTTCAGAGCAGTTTGGGTAAGTATAGTCTTTAGCGATATTATATAGGGGATATCACCTTTCTGACAATTGAATATACCTGTATAAATTACCCTTGCAAAGCCTTCCGAGCAAAGTGAAAGCTAATTCTCCTCATGAGGAAAAGTCACTGAAATCTGTGTGCCCTTATTTCCGCTACCGGCATTGATACTTGTGACACTCAGCAGCCAGTCTTGATGTTCACATAAGCGTTTCACAATAGACAAACCAAAACCATAACCTGTGCTTTGGCTACCTTTCACTGCAACCTCAGTTACTGAATCGGCAATATCCGCTTCGATGCCCGAGCCGGTATCTGCGATTATCAAGCAATTATCAATATAACTTATGTTTACTTCACCTGCATCAGTATATTGAAAGGCATTACTGATTAAGTTGTCTAGCAATACTTTTAACATCCCTTGCTGTAAAAAAACGGTACTGTTGGCATTGTCATCAACAATAACTTCTACGTTTTTATTATTAAGTAAATAACAGTGATCAATAACAGCTTGTTCAACGAGTGCTAATAAATTCACTGACGACTTATCAACTGAGGTATGTTCTTCGCGCGCTAACGATAATAAAGTGACTACCGTTTGCTCCATTTGCATACTCGCATTACTAATTCGCTTCATTAGTTCATCAGTAGCCCGCTTATCTGTACTCTCAGTAGTAAACGTGTTGTTTTGATATACTTCCACAGCATTCTTAATAATAGCTACCGGTGTACGTAACTCATGACTCACATCACGAGTAAAGTTTTTTTCCCGTAACAATGCTTGTTTGCTACGAGCCATCGTTTGTTCTAACGTACTCGCTAATATGCCTATTTCATTATGAGGAAACTTACCCGAAAAATTATCAGGGACCTGATCGGGTGCTACACCATCAACCAAATTAGCAAGTTGCTGTAATGGTTTTGCTGTTTTACGTCCTAATAACCAGGCAATAAGACAAGATATAACCATCAAAGCAAGACAAAATATCAGCAATGATTTAAGTAAAACCCCGGTAATTGGTCGCACTAATAATTGCTGACTCACCTCTGCTAAAAGATACACCTGACTTAATTCTGGTAGGGTATATAAGTGATAATGTTTACCTTGCTCACCATAAAATTCGATACGTTTTGGCTCTTTAGCTAACACAGACTTCACCGCGTCAGGCAATTTTTCTTGAGCAAAATAGAGCTTCATATAACTATTTCTAACTACTGGCCAACTACCTTGTTCTTGATAGCCACGTAGTAAATATTCAGCCTCATGAACAACAGTACTCTCGATAAAACGGTCTTCTAAGTCATACATAAGTAAAAAACTTAATGCACCATAAAGCGTTGATAGTACTAGGGTAAAAATACAAAACTGTAAAATAATACGTCGACTTAAACTATGATATTTTTTAGTCTGTTTAGCGTTGCTAAGCATTATTTATCTCCGGCACTGACATCTAAAACAAAGCCAACGCTATGGCGAGTTTTTATGATAGGAAACTCAAAGGGTTTATCGATCACACTGCGCAGTTGATAAATATGAGAGCGCAAGGCATCTGACTCTGTTGGTTCATCACCCCAAAGTTTTTGTGATAGTTGTGAGCGACTCACTACCTGAGGATAAGCATCAATCAGTATCGTTAATATGCGATACCCCATGCTGTGTAAGTTGAGTAATTGACCATCGCGTTGCACTGTCTTTAGTTTTCTATTCACCTGTAACTGCCCTATAGAAACAATATCTTCCGTCTGTAATAGATGTCGTCGAGATAAGGCTAAACAGCGTACTTCTAATTCCTGTAATGAAAAAGGTTTCGTTAAATAATCATCTGCACCGACAGTAAAACCAGCGACTTTATCATCAATGCTATCTCTTGCTGTGAGCATTAATATTGGAATATGACGAGAAGCTTTTTCTCTCAGTTGTTGGCAAACGGTTAAACCATCCATAAGCGGTAGATTTAAATCAAGAATAACTAAGTCATAATGATTTGTAAGCGCTTGCGCTAAGCCCTGTTTTCCTTGTGTAGCGAAATCGAGCACATGGCCTTTAGCCTCTAGATAATCGGCAATATTACGAGCAATACTCATTTGGTCTTCAACGAGTAATATCTGTAACGAGGTATTTGTCATGTGCTTATTCCCAAACAAAGAGTCAATTAAAGATGCCAAGTAGACACCAAATGTATGTAAATATGGCCAGTTTCACATGAATAAAGCCTCAATAATTTGAGGCTTTTAGTCAAACCATATCAATCAGTCATAGTTAACTGGTTAGGATTATAACGTTTTCAGCATAGCTAAGGCAGGTTGATAATCAGGCTTTTGTAGTAACAACTTAGCCAGAGTCTCTTTTGCCACCGTCACTTTACCCAGCTTTTGTTGCGCGGTGGCAATTTTTATAGCTAACATCGGGCTTTTAATCTCAGCTTTTGCTGCAATCATTAAACTCAACGCCTGTTCAATTTGTTCATTAGTCTGAGCAATTTTTAAGTAATAAAAGCCGTACATGCCTACTAACGCTAGGTGATAGTCTGCTTTATTCTCTTCAAATTTTGCAAGTACTGAGTTATCACCCGCTAATAAGTTAGCCACTTGCGCTAACGTTCTATCGTCTCGAAACTGAGAGAATGCTACAGGTTGATGCCCTAAACTGCTAACCAATGCCTCAGCAACCTCAATAGTTGATGTTGGGTTTTGCCCAGTGATCAAACGCCCATCAACAGCAACATGACTTAACATAATATCACTTGCTTGAAATTTACCGCCACGTTCAATCAGTTTATCCTCTAATTTAAAATCAAATTTTGATAACCATTTTTGACCAAATAGCTGTTCTTCGGTATTAGTGAAACCATTAACAGCTTTGTTTGCCACTAAATAACTACCATCACTTAACTTAACATCAACTAACGCAGCAGGACCATGACATACCGCAGCAACACTACCCTTTTGCTGATAAATGTCTGCAATTAAACCTTGTAATGCTTGGTCTTTAGGTAAATCAAACATAGCGCCTTTACCACCAACAATAAACACAGCGGCATAGTTTTCAGCATTAAGATTTTTAGTTGCTAAAGTATCATTTAACTTTGCCATAATGGCATTATCAGCCAATACTCTGGCATTATAATCAACCTTAGCATCAAACTTATCTGCTTCTACCTTGCCACCTTTTGGGCTGGTAACATCAACTTCGATACCGTTAGCTTTAAAAACTAGATAAGCTTTAGAGAATTCATCAAATTCATAACCGGGGGTTGTTTCACCTTGCCCTTGTCCGTACCCACTAACCACCATTAATACTTTTTTATTTATCGTCACAGCATTAACTTGCAGCGTCATTAACAGTAAAGTTATTAAACCCATCATTTTTAGCATTAAACCTTTCATCACACTCTCACTTACTTGCCTATTTAATTGTGATGTTTATCATCTCAATACCCGTGTGAAACAGTTGTGAAATGTCAGTAATCATCTCAACGATTCAATCATTTTTTTATTCTGCCATTAGTTGTCTAATGGAGCTGTTTAAGCTTTTTTTACTGGCGAATATGCCTAAAGAAATAACACTCGATAAAATAATAAACAAAGTGACTAAAAGCCAAATAAAGTCCGGTTGATAATTCAAAGAAAATTGTGACTGATAAATTAATAATCCCGCAAGATAAGTGCCGAATATTGCACCTACAGCCGCAATAGCTGCCGTGATTAACCACTCAATTATATTGAGCTTCAAACACGTTGCTTTGTTAAAACCAAAACTCATTATAATACTATTCTTCTTTTGTTCATTTTCTTCAATCGCATTAATTGATGCTAAGATAACAATGCCTGCAAGTACAATAATAAGTGCCGAAAATCCACTAATCACTTGTGTTATCATCGCTAAAATAGTGTCAAAACGTGCGGTCATCTCTTGTAATGACACCATACGTAAAGTAGGAAATTTTTGCCATAACTGAGCTAACAGTGGTTGCTGTCTTTCACTCACTTCTAAGCTCGCCATGGCAAACTGACTAGCCTGAATATTTTTCAGCGCAGCTGCTGGCATTTGTACCCAAAACGTAATAGAGCCATTACCCGGTTTAAAAACATGACTTGCTGTTATCGTAAAACGATGGCGTTGCCCTGCCATAACAAAACTCAATGTGTCGCCCAGCTCTAAACCCATATCGGTCAAGACTTCTTCCTCAACCGAAACTTGTTGCCAGTTATCGGTATCTGATTGCCACCACTGCCCTGCAACTATCTGGTTGTTATCCGGAAGTTTGTTATTCCAGTGCACTCTAATCTCTCGAGATAATGTCGCTAAACTATCGCTTGGTTTGTCGTCATATACACTTAAAGGCTGCTGGTTAACCTCAATCAGCTTGGCGTGCATATAATTTTTGCTTTGAAGTATTTCAATGCCATGTTTATCAGCCCAATCGTTAAGATAATTCAACTGTGATGGCGTTGCTTTAGAGACCATCAAGTTGCCATCATGTTGGCGTTGATAAGATGTCATAGTTTTGCCCAGATCATGCATCAACATTAAAGTAAACAGCAATAAAAATGCCGATAAACCAACACCTAATATCTGTGTACTTTTACTCACTAAGCGCTGCTTCATCATAAAAAATACAAAGGGCAATAAGCCAGATAAGTTCTTTGTCAGCTTTTCACCTAAGGTCAATACCAACCAACTTAATACAAGTATTAATACTATGGTCACCGCCATAGCCATAACTAACATCATAGTAAGCAATGCATTATCAGAATAAACGAGAATAACGATGACTAAAACAAGTACTGTAACCATTTTCTGGCCAATGCTACTGGTATTATTTTTTGCTCGAGTAAACAGTTTTACTACGCTACTGTTTAGCAATGAAAACCATACAGGTAGGTAAAACAATGCAAAGATACTACTAGCAAAGGCTACCGTTTGAAGACTAAGCGCATAGTGCCATTGCCACTGAAGATTCGGGAAGCTATCCGCTAGGTATTGAATGATTAAATAATGGCAAACCGCAGCAACAATTAGAGCCGCAGGCAATAGCATAACCAAAGCTATGCACCATTTCAGCACTGACACCAAGACACCTGTGTATTTTGTGACACCTAAACTCATACAAACAGCAGAAAAATATTGCTCTTTACTTTGATGTTTTATTGAAAGTTGTTCAATGGCAATCGCAGCCATAAAAAATAAGATGATAGAAGCCAAACCTAAAAAATTTTCTGTGCGCTGCCAGAAACGTGCAAGTGGATGATTACCCTGCTTATGGGCGAATTGTGCCGCAGGCAAAGTTTGCTGTTGCCAAGTTTGCAACGCTGGCAATTTTGTTTCCTCAAGCGCTAACAGATAACGGTACTGAATTAAGTTTTCACTAAAGTTTAATCGGGTCATATCCACAACATTTATCATAGCGCGCATATGAACATTGTGACCTTCCATAAGGCGATCAGGCTCATGTTTAAGCAATCGAGTAAGGGTAAACTTTTGCTCGGCAATGGTAATCACGTCACCAATATTTACACTCAAACGCGAAAATAAGCGGCTATCAAACCAAATTTCACCACTTTTCGGCCCCGAAGGACTCTGTTTTGTCTCTCCTTCTAGTGACGTAGATGTTAATAACTCGCCCTGTAATGGATAGTTATTGCCAACAGCTTTTAGGTTAATATATTGCCATTGACCTTGATGACTTAGATTAATTTTAATCTGCTGCGTTACCGCCACGGAATTTACCTGAGCAGTTAGGTCGATAACTTGTTTTTCAGTTAAGGGGAGGCTCTGACTTATTTGTGCATCAGCTCCGAGTAATCCCTGTAAATTTTGTGTCAGAAATTGCTGAATACTAAGGCTAGATTGGCTCAATGCCAGCATAAAGACTAAAAGTACTAACTGCGTCCAACGTAATAATCGCTGCTGCGGTAAGTGATATTCTTGGCGGAAAAACTGCCAAGCCAGTGAGCACTTTTCAATTAACATATCGCCTCCGCTTTTTGGCTTGGCAATACGTTTGCTAAAGTAGCTTTGTCACCGTTGTTATTTTCAAAGGTAGTGTTATCTAGCCTAAGTTTGCCGTCACTTAAGCTATAGATATGTTGTGCTTTATTGGCTAATACCTTGCTGTGAGTGACAATAACCAAAGCAGCATTACTGTCCTTACAGCAACTAAATAAAATATTAGCAATATCAGCAGCACTTTTTTCATCTAGATTACCCGTGGGTTCATCGGCAAAAATAAAGCTAGGTTCAAAAACTAATGCTCGTGCAATGGCTACTCTTTGCTGCTCCCCGCCACTGAGTTCATTTGGGCTATGATCAAATCGATGTTGCAGGCCAACTTTTGTTAACATCAGCTTCGCTTTATGAATCGCCCCTTTATCGCCGCGTAATTTTAATGGTAGGGCGACATTATTTAGCGCTGTTAGCTCAGGTAATAAATGAAACTGCTGGAAGATAAAGCCGATATCAGACCGTAACGACGATAAGTCACACGTTTGCTGGCCTTGGACATCTTTTTTAATATATACGCCTTGACCTGAGCTAGGTTTCTCTAGCCCCGACATCAACATTAGCAAACTTGATTTACCCGCACCTGATGGCCCAGTGATAGCATAAGACTGCCCCTGTTTGATGGTCAGTTCGAGTTGTTTAAACAGGGTCACTGTTGAGCCATTTAGCGAAAAAGATTGGCTTATATTATTGAGTTGAATAGAGCTGGACATAACTTGTTGCCTTTAATTGCATTCATTTGCAAGAGTGACAACAAGTTTATAATCCCTAGTGTGAAATCAATGTGAAATTAATACTTATCAATACCAGACTTAACACGGCACTATCGGGAGAGCTTAAATAGGCGACGCTCTAGTACAAAGCCCATAATGCCACTGGCAAACAACAGAACACCTAACACTTGCAGCCAAGCATTTATCGCTCTAGGCACTTTAACTGGTAAGGCATTCTTTTTTTTGGTGAATAGTCGACTACCACCTTCAACAGACTCTTCAAACGAGTACCCTTTATTTTCCGGCACTAACTTAACTAAAACATCACTTCGTTTTGCCATTACCACTCTTTGCTGCCTGATGATTTCATCTTTTTCATTACGATCTTTAATATCGATAAGATGAAGCCAGTTCCGAAAAACATCACTTGGCTCACCCGCTAAGACTACCCCCTCAGAGCTATATTCATATAACCGCTCATTAAAAACCTGCTTACTGTAGCCAAGATAAAACAAAGTAACAGCAATCACGATAAGTGCACTGGCAAAGTAAAGCATATTACGCTGTCGGTTTAATTGCTTAGTACTCGCTTGTTGATAAAGCTGCTCAATATCACTAATCGCTAACAAGTTAGCTTTGATATAGCTGTTATCAAGCGGCTCGATAAGCTCAGCAACACTCAACTTAAATGCACTAAGTAGCTTCCTCAACATATCACTTGAAGGTAATGACTTATCATTTTCTAACTTTGATAAATAAGATTGTTCTATACCTGCTAGCTCGGCTAACTCTGGCTGACTTAAGCCTTTCTCTGCTCGTATGTTTTTAAACTGTTCACCTAATGTCGTTGGGTGTGACATGGATAATTCCTTTTTTATTACTATATATGAGTGTGATTACTTAACCCAGTGGCTAAATAACAGGTCAAAGCGCCGGCTGCTTTGTACTTACTTTCATGATGATACAAATCATACAGACCGCATCAACACTGAGCAAGCGAGTATATTCTTGGCTATTCCTGTAAAAATAACTAGCTGAATATGGATGAATATCTCTACATACGAAAGAATAATGATAATTTGTCATTGGGATGCTCAATATAACAGGATTTTTATAACCCTAATGTAAACTAGCCACTTAAATAGATAATCTTTACCAGAATGAAATTTTCTCAGCTTGTTATTAAAGCGCTATCATCAAACATGTAATTTTCAAACTGAGTGAATAAAAATTTAAAGGTAAACTAAACTCAGTGGTTGACAAAAGAGTCAATTTGAAAGACTATATAGACGTCTAAACGCCCAAACATCTATAAACAAACAAAGAAGAAATATTTTGACGACGCAATCAGAGCTACAAACCCGATACAATGATATTAATCGTGGTGTCTACTTTATTGGTACAACACCACCTAAAAGTGACACACCACTTGATAAAGTTAATGAAATTGCCAAGAAGCTACTTGATCGTGTCAGTGATATAGATATTGACGGTTTGATTGTTTATGACATTCAAGATGAAAATTCGCGTATTAGCAAACCTCGACCTTTCCCATTTAAATCTACCCATGATACGAGACTTTATTCTTCTTTATTGAATAATAAATCAAGCCGCCCGGTTATTACTTATAAAAGTGTTGTGCACTCTAATAGTGATGATTTTAATGTATGGGCAAATGAAGCATGGGAAAAATATGGTGTAAAAGATGTAGTACTTGTTGGTAGTCCATCGAAGGATAATGATATTTCTTTACCTTTGTCTGGTGCTTATAAAACCTTAGTAGAGAACCCACATGACTTTTTCATTGGTGGCGTAACCATCGCTGAGCGACATGCCAGTAAAAGAGATGAACATGAAAGGTTAATTGCTAAACACAAACAAGGTTGCAGCTTTTTTATCTCTCAAGCGATATACAACCCTCAAGCAACCATAGATTTGCTTACGCGTTATGCTATTGAATGCCAAAAACAGGGCTTAAAACCGCAACGTTTAATTTTAACATTCTCGCCCTGTGGCAGTAAAAAAACCTTAGAATTTATTGAGTGGCTAGGGGTAAATGTACCTGAAGCAACCAGTTTACGCATTCTTAATGCTGCTAACCCCTTGCATGAATCAATTCAAAACTGTGTTAATAGCTTGCAACAAATTTTAGATGCAATCCTCCCTTATGACTTACCATTAGGCTTAAACATTGAGAGTTTAACTAATCGTAAAGAAGAAATTGACGGCTCCATTTTATTATATAAATTATTACGCTCAAAAATGGATAATTTCTTAGCTAAAAAAGAATTATCGACGCTAAATAAATAAGCTAAAGAAATGAAAGGCGGTACCAAGCAAAGCAATAACTCAATGACATTGCTTTGCTCATCTTTGTATTAACGATAGTTATGTCAGAGCGAGCAAATACAATACTAATTCAATGTATTCTTGCTGTGATTTAAGCTGTCGAGTTTCTACCTTGTATCTGCCATTAACAATAACGGTAGGTACACTGCTTAAACCTTGTTTTCTCAAGATCTCGGTCGACTTGTTCATTTTACTTACCCCGGTCTTAACACTAAAACTATTAAATACCTTATCAAAACTTTGTTCTTCAATGCCCTGCAATAAAAAAATATTCTTAATGTCCTTATCATTGTCAAACGTTGCTTTATTAACATGAATATATTTAAAAATTTCTGCGGTAACCTGCTCTTCAATATTTAATAACTTGGCTGTTAATAAAGCTTTGGATAACCCTTGCTCAATAGCAAGTTCACGTCCAGGCATATTATCAATATGATTTTTCTCTAAAAGTACACCATCAGGAAGTTTAACTTTTAATGCTGCAACAATAGGCTCATGACGATAACACCCAGGACAGTAAAAAGAGAAAAATTCTCGTACCTCTTTATTGCCATTAATAGGCGTAGTTAACTCGTTATAGTGTGTACCTTTAGTAAAGTTAGCGGCATTCGATAATGGGCTAATTAATAGTGAAAATATAACAATTGCCAATAAGCTTACAGCGATAAAATTGAAATGGTTTCTCATGATTTTCCTTCAATAGATTTATTAAAATAGTGGTTGGCAATAATGGACTTAGTAATCAAGTGTTAAAGCTTTACTTGCTGTAGCTGGTCTTTATTTGTTTTAGTTGAGCTAACAATTGCTCTGGGTTGACTACACCTTCGATTACTGCGCCATTGGCCAGAAGCATGGTCGGTGTTGCGGTTATACCCAGCTCATTAGCCAGTAACATCTGTTTATTAAGATTGTTTCTACAGCGAGTATTCACCGAAGAAGTTGGCGCCGAAAATTGACCTTGCATGGCAAGGGTCATATTTTCTTGTGGATTTGAGGAGCATAAAACAGCGGCTGTTTTATTGTAGGAATTAGAGTTTTTACCCGCCCTAGGTAACATCACGTAATTAATGCGAATACCTAAGTCGTTATATTGCGTCATGCTGCTATGAAAGCGTCGGCAATAGCCACAATCAATATCGGTAAATAAGGTGACTTCAAATAACTCTTTAGCCGTAGCAGCAAAAGTTAGCTGGTATTCATCATCAAGATGAGCAAGCTTGTTAAGGCGATTTCTTTGCGCGACCCCCTCACTAATATCTGTTTTTTCTTGAGTATCAATGACCTTTCCTACATAAAGGTAACGACCATCATTACTGGCAAAAACACTGCGGGCACCAATATTAACTTCAAGTAGTTGCTGGTTATAGCGCTTGATGGAGACTTCAGCAGAGTTATTAAAAAAATCATGAATACTTTTAGAGGTATTTGATGAAATAGGCTGACTATTAGTTTGTTGAACCGCTGCTGCCTCAGAATTTGTACTCTGTGCATAACTTACTTGGGTAAGAGTAAAAGTAGTGATAAGGAATATAATGCTAGTTAGCTTAAATACCATTCCTATAAAGTGTTGTGTTTTATTGCTAAGGTTTCTCATTTTATCCCTAATATAAAGCTGCCTACGGATAGACAAAATTGATTAGGCAAAGATAAGTGCTTTAGGGATCCTTCCCTACTCATTTATTCTAACATTAACTATATTTTTCTATATATCCCTTAAAAACAACACGTTAAATACAAGTATCAGACTAGAAAAGTATAAAATAGAAACCAAAAAATAAGTTAACTTACGGCATGATTTCCTTCATAGTGATGGCGGTAACTTAACAGCCACGCCTTAGGCTCTTGTTTAAGACAAGCAGAGGTATCATCGAAAATCATTGTTTTCGTTTCAGAGACCTCATTCACTTGTTCACATAAGCTAGTAAATTCTGAACGCCCATTGTCAGTGATCACAGAAGACTGCTTGCCCTGTTGTGCTCGTTTATAATAGCCCGCCAATAATTTTTCTTTGTCCGTTTGTAAGTTTTGATCATCAACCAGTTGCTGCGCCAATAGTTCAATGCGTTGATCACTGACTTCAATAGAACAATAAGAGCCTGAATTCTGTAAGCTATTAGCACCACTGATAGCATAATTCAAGGCATCAAAAACTAAGCCTTGTTGTGCATATATGCGACTCAGTAGATCAGACGTGGATGAATAGTGATAAGAGTCTTTATCTACCGAGTCGAGTAATTTAAAAGCGACATCTTGAGCTCGTGTATAGTGCTGTTGTTTAAAGTAGCTTTCTGCGAGCATTAACTTACTCTGCACTGAGCTCGGATCTTCTAACAAGCTAAAGTCGAACCATTGCTTAGCCTCGCCATATTGTCCTGCTTCAAACGCCATTACACCTTTAGCATAGGCATTAATAGCAGGTAAACTATTTGAGCCTTTAACCAGTACCGGTTTTTCTTGGTCTCCTTGGCTAGACCACTGACCAAGAAAAAAACTTGTACAAGCTAACATGGCAAGACTTGCTGCCATCGCTAAATACTGCAGGTTATTTTTTCTTAATGGCTTACTTACCACGGCAGATAAGTTGACATCACGGCTATCTGTACGCTGCTCTGAGGCAATTAAGCGTGTCGGTGCTAACCACTGGTAACCTCTATTAGGCTGGGTACGAATTAAGCCCTCATCGCTAAGTTTTCGTATCTCACTAATCACTTGGAATAAGGTATGATTCTGCACGTGTGGAGTCTGCCATACGGCTTCAAATAGTTCATTTTTACTGACAATAACGTCTCTGTTTTCAATTAAATGACTCAGAACTAAGGCTGTTTTAGGGCGAATACTCACCTCATTACCCCCTTTAGTTAACTGATATTTTTCACGATTAAATTCAAATTCATAGAATTGATATACTGACATGTTAGTGTCCAACTACCCGAGATATTAAGCAGACAATAGCATTAATCCCTAAATACTTACACCCGCTGGTTTTTCCCTCTACACCTGATAAACTAGCGGTACCACGATATATCGTGTATCTATACCCAAGCGACTTCAAGGTGCTCGTTTCAGGACACCTGAGCGGATCATGCTCAAGGCGCGTATTTTATTAATGGTTATTCCCTTAATCACATACGCAACGCTGAGCATGCTTTGCTCAGGTGTCCCCGCTGGGCTGGTTTAGAAACGTTTTATGCTACGTTATTGATTTTGACAAGGGAATAACCATTCTCTTCAATCAATGCCTTACCTA
>Ga0209396_1003223_pt1 | contig 16599 bp, 13 predicted proteins | sample GOMGulsemesocosm_6_FD_184638 | JGI IMG/M metagenome (GOLD analysis project Ga0209396, IMG submission 184638) | Methane-oxidizing microbial communities from mesocosms in the Gulf of Mexico - GOM8C Gulf of Mexico (SPAdes) (version 2) | ecosystem: Environmental > Aquatic > Marine > Cold seeps...
TCTACATGGATGAGGAGAATATAACTGCCACTTTCAGCGGTTTTCTATCTAACCCGTGTATTCAGTATTACTGCGTCCTAATTAATAAAAACCTACGCACATACCTTATTCATGGCACGAACCCACCTCTCCTTCTGTGCAGCCAAGCATTGCAGCTTTCAAATGGAAAAAGGGCGAGGACTGTCTGAGCCGCAAGGCGAGTTCCGCAGCCTCCATTTGAAAGTGAAACGCACAAGGTAATCGCGGAGCGATCAAGCAGCAGGCAAGGTGAATTGCGAAGCAAGAGAGAGTGCCCTGGGGCAGGCAGTTTTGGATTATTAAGGCTTTTGGGCGGTCAAAAGCCTTAACTCGCCGAGAGGGCGAAACGAGATATTTAAAACATTAGGAGGTAAAAAATAAATGCGCCCCCTTTTCTAGTAAGACGAGCCATATTGTTCCTCCATGAACAGGTTGATGGCTTTTAATTTTCGCTTTTCAAAATACTTTACGGCTCTGGTAAATGCGAGTTTTTACTCTGACCCCAAATATTATAATCCCTCCGTCACCTTTTTTTATTATACGTTTTCACGATATTGCATCCATTAACGCTTCATGGTGCAACGTATCCAGTTGAATGTGGGCTACTAGTTCTGCAACTACGTTCTCAATATCACAAAGTAAATCACTGTTCCTACTTACACCCACAATGTTGTTCGAGTGGCTAAAATAATGGAGAACTTTAAGTATTCTCTTTGATTCCTCCGATCCAAATACTTTTTGAGCCCGCACATCGACGGAAACGCCACTGCCAGACGGAACTTTTGCATAAGTGTAGAGCTCAATAAATCGCCTAACAGCGTTAGGTAAGGCAAGTAAAATGGTTATATCGGTCTTGTCTGCAGATGTATGAAATGCATGTATTACGCTCCAAAGATACTGATATTCTGAGCTATATCTGATTATAGAATCCGGCATGTTGACTAGGCTGGACTGCGTAGGAGAAACGCGACTGACGAAATAATATTTTCGTCGTTGTTTCGAAATTGGAAGCTCCCGAATCAAACCTAGAAATTCAAAATTATGCGTCGCCAAGAACAGCTGCTCAACTGTAAGCTTCCATTTTCCTCCATCTGCACTATCCTTCCAAAAAAAGAACTCGCGCAGCACAGCGTTTAGCTGGAACAAGTGGTTACTGTCGAGGCTTGAGACTGGATCGTCAATGTAGACCACCAAGTCTTCCATGTTTTGGGACTCTTTGAGCTTGATTAAGAAAAAGGCAAATGCGATAGCGGTCTTTTCACCTTCACTTAAGTTTGCGGCCGGTGAGCTACCTCTCACAAGCCGAAACCTCTCGCTTTCACCGACCTTCGTTACTTCTATCGCGATATTCGAGCCCGAGAGAAATTTATCAATGAACCCGTTCAGCTCCTCCCGACCTTTTTGAGCCTGGCTTATAGTGGCCTCAAGCTCGGCATTGCGATCCGCAAATGACTTGCCGGTCTGGGCGTACCAATTCACATACTTTTGGATAATCTCATTAACACGTTCGAAAGCTTCTACACGCTGTTCCAAGCAAAACTCAGAGGCATAGTGGTTCTTTAGTTTTTCGATTGCTTCGATCTTGATCTTAGAGAATTGACTAGTTATATCGTTATTTTTTTGTATCAATTCTTCTAGATGTTTAGATTCGTTGCAAACGGCGATCCCCAACGAATCGTCTACTGTAGGACATACGACAGATTCGAAAGGAGCATGTAGCTTTTCATTGATAGCACTTTCTAATTCGTCAATCTTTGAGTTGTGTGCCGCGATAGCATCGCTAATGCTCTTCTGACAATCAAGTAACTTGTCGCGGTGTTCCGGATAGAAATCTTTTTGATGCAGGGGCTGGTAGTTAAGTCTGGATGTGCCTATTGAGGCTTTAGCTTGCTTCAATTCACTTTCAAGCTTTTCAAGATCCTTTGAAAAATGGGCTCGGAGTTCGGACATCCGTTCCGGTGTTAGTCCGTTCCCGCAAAACTCGCACGTGCTGGAGGTTTCATGCAGGTGTAAGCCATCCTTAACCCAGCTTGCAATATCTGTATGGTCAACCAAATATTGAATAGTGTTTGCCATGGCGGGCTTGCGAGCTAGAAGTGCTGCTAGCCCGGTAGAGGTTGTGCTTAACGTTGAGGATAGTTTACTACTCTGAATTTCCGGCAGCTTATCCGAATCATTTGCAGTAGCTTTGCTTTCTAGATCAGTCCTTTCATCATCGGCAAGCCGGTAAGTTTCAAGACTGCCTTTAATAAAACTTATAGCTTTATTCAGATGGGTGGCTGTATACGTTTCTACTAAATGAAGTGTTTTTCGAATACTCTTTGCATACTTAGTTTTCTCATTGCTAAGAGCTTCATCCCTTGTCTTAAGCAGGGCTGATTTGTTGCGATACCCTTCACGTAGACGCTCGATCAAATTTTCGTTCTTTTGAATTTCTTTCTGTGCTTCTATGGATTCATCACCGAGCAGCAAAATTGGTTCAAACGCTTCACCATCCCATCTGAGATTCGCTTCTACGAAATCCGGATTGAATACCCTAGTCTGTACAGAATTGGTCTGCAGGGTTGTTTCGGTAATCGTGTTCCCGCTGTCCGTTGTTAGGTTAAAGGTCGCCGCGGGGTAGCCACTATGGAGCTCTTTTTCCTCCAAGGTTCTGAGCAGTCGCGATATCGTTGTTTTGCCAGAGTAGTTCCATCCATAGATCAAGTTCAATTCGGAAAATGGCTCTATATCGACAGGTTTCTGGTAATCGGCAAATACACCAAAATTTCGAATCTTATTTATGTTCGTGATCATCCGTTACCTGCTGCGGTAGGTGGCTCTATACGTATAATGAAAAAAGGTAAGAAAAAGGGGACGCATTTATTTTCATAGACTACAGCCTCCCTAGCCTTTATTTATTAACAACCAATGCGCCCTTCTACTCAGGCCAAAACATCAGTCTCAATTCAAGCGACTCAATCCCTCGACGCTTTGAAGCCACTTTAGGGGGAGTGGGAAAAGCGGCGCTGCCTATCTCCGCAGGCTGCGCCACTTTCCATTCCCCCTAACAAACCTTTCATGTGCGCGCTGAGGGCGCTCATGGAAATGCTTTTTTACTACGTCATTCTGGCGTGGGCCGGAGTGACTAAAAACAAGATCCCTCACCTTCGGTTCGGGATGACAAAGAGCTGGACCCCGGATCAAGTCCGGGGTGACGTTCCTATGCCGGAATGACGCTTTTGCGTCTTAACCACACTTAGAATCGCCGCAGCTCAGGCAAGTCATGCAACCGTCCATCATGATCACAGCTTTGGTGCTGCATTTGTTGCAGACCGTGGCGCCAGCTGGGTATTGCTCGCCGCCCTCTTCTTCTGCAGCTTCAGCCGCTGGTGCAGTAGCTTGTTGCGCATCTTCATATTCAGCGCGTTTTTCAGCGAGAATCTGCTTTTGCGTTTCGTGCATTTCTTCGTCGACGATCATGCCGATTTTCTTGAGGTGGTCTTCAATCACGCCGCCGATTTCAGCGACCAACGAGGGCATGAAGCGACCGCCTTTTTTGAAGTAACCGCCTTTGGGATCAAATACCGCCTGCATTTCTTCCACCAGGAAAGTTACGTCACCACCTTTACGGAATACCGCGGAGGTGATTCGCGTGAGGGCAACAATCCACTGGAAGTGATCCATGTTTTTGGAGTTAATGAACACTTCAAACGGACGACGCTGCTCATGATCCGTGCCTTCGTTCAACACGATGTCATTAATGGTGATGTACATGGCGTGTTCTGAAGCCGGCGTTTTAATTTTGTAGGTTGAACCCACCAGCATTTCCGGACGCTTAACACTTTCGTGCATCTGAATAATGTTGTTTTGTCTTTGCTCTTCAGCGGCGGCTTCGGCTTGCTCAGCCTGTTTGGCTTTTTCGTCTTCGCTGATAACTTTGTAACCAACGATTTTTTGATCAATTTTAGTGGCCATTCTGGGCTCCTTACGAGGGCTTCTGCGCCCTCTTCTTGCTAATGTCTTTAACGATATACGATTTGTTTTCTTTACGCGGCTGGCGTTAGAACTTGCCGTAGTAGCCTTCTTTCATGGCATCGAACAGGTTCGCTGCGCTGTGCATTTCACCATCGTATTCCACTTCTTCGTTACCCTTGAGTTCAACAACTGAGCCATCTTCGAGGGTAAAGCTGTAGGTGGTGTTTTCCAGATCTTTCTCTTTAACCAATACGCCCTGGAAGGCTTCCGGGTTGAAGCGGAAGGTGGTGCAGCCCTTCAGGCCCTGCTCGTAGGCGTACATGTAGATGTCTTTAAAGTCTTCGTAGGGGAAGTCCGTTGGCACGTTGGCCGTCTTGGAAATGGAGGAATCGATCCATTTCTGTGACGCGGCCTGAACATCAACGTGCTGCTTGGGTTTGATATCGTCGGCTGCAATGAAGTATTCAGGCAGCTGCTCTTCCGGATCTTCGGAGTAAGGCATGGCTTTCGGGTTGATCAGTTCACGATACGCTAGCAGTTCGTAGGAGAAAACATCAACTTTCTCTTTCGTCTTGCGGCCTTCACGGATCACGTTACGCGCGTAGTGGTGCGCGAAGCTTGGCTCAATACCGTTACTGGCGTTGTTAGCCAATGACAGGGAGATGGTGCCCGTTGGTGCGATAGAGGTGTGGTGCGTGAAACGCGCGCCCTTCTCTGCCAGTTTTGCAACCAGCTCAGGGGCTGCTTCAGCAATCTTCTGCATGTAGCGGCTGTATTTGGCGTGCAGTACTTTACCGGCTACTTCATCACCCACTTTCAAACCGTCGGCCGCCATTTCTGGACGCTTCTTCAGCATGCCAGCGGTTACCGTGAACATTTCGTTCATGATCGGTGCTGGACCTTTTTCTTCAGCCAGTTCCAGTGCGGCTTCCCAACCGACGACGGCCATTTCTTTGGTCACGCGCTCAGTCAGTTCCAGAGACGCTTCGTCACCGTATTTCATGCCCAGCATGGTGGTGGTTGAGCCAAGGCCCAGGTAACCCATGCCGTGACGGCGTTTGTTTTCAATTTCGTGACGTTGCTGTTCCAGCGGCAGGCCGTTGATTTCAACCACGTTATCGAGCATACGGGTGAACGTGCTCACAACCTTGCGGTACTCTTCCCAATCAAAGCGTGCGGTTGGTGTGAATGGGTCAATCACAAAACGCGTCAGGTTCACAGAACCCAGCAGACAGCTACCGTAAGGCGGCAGAGGCTGTTCACCACAAGGGTTAGTGGCGCGGATTTGCTCGCAGAACCAGTTGTTGTTCATTTCGTTAACTTTGTCGATCAGGATGAATCCCGGCTCGGCGAAGTCATAGGTGGAAGACATGATGGCATCCCACACACGCTGTGCTTTAACCGTTTTGTAGACACGACAAGCAACCAGGCCTTCTTCGTTGTGTACATAGTCTTCCGTGTTTGGTGATTCGCGCCAGATGATGTGCTCACCTTTCAGGTCGATACCGTCTTCGTCAACTTCCTTCTGAGAAACCGGGAATGCCAACTGCCAGTCAGCTTGATCTTTAACCGCTTGGATGAATTCGTCAGTGATCAGCAGCGACAGGTTGAATTGACGCAGACGACCGTCTTCACGTTTGGCACGAATGAATTCGAACACGTCAGGGTGGCCAACATCAAAGGTTGCCATTTGCGCACCACGACGACCACCGGCAGAAGACACGGTGAAACACATCTTGTCGTAGATATCCATGAAGGACAGTGGGCCGGATGTGTAAGCACCCGCGCCAGACACGTACGCACCCTTTGGACGCAACGTGGAAAATTCGTAACCGATACCGCAACCTGCTTTCAGCGTGAGGCCCGCTTCCAGGTTTTTAGTCAGGATGTCAGTCATGGAATCATGAATAACGGCCGACACGGTGCAGTTGATTGTTGAAGTCGCTGGCTTGTGCTCTTTGGCTCCAGCGTTAGAAATAATACGACCGGCTGGGATCACACCCTTACGCAGTGCCCAAAGGAATTTTTCGTACCATTTTTCCTGATTTTTCTTGCCTGTTTCAACATCAGCAAGGGCGCGTGCAACGCGACGGAAAGTAGCATCAACATCTGCGTCTACAGCCTCGCCAGTCTTGGCTTTCAGGCGGTATTTTTTATCCCAGATATCGAGTGATGCGTCCTGTAGAGGTATGTCCTTTACTTCATCAGAAACAGCTTTTAACGTTACGCTCATGCGATTGCCTCATGCAAAAAAATGTTGATTTTTTAATTTTTATACTTAGTGCCTTTGACAGCCAAAAACACTACATGTTGTGTCAGTGACGAAGATACTACCCGAATATAGTTTTTAGGGGCAAGCACTTATTGATAGAAAAAAGCAGTTATTGGCCTTTTTTCTATACGAAATTAATCTATCAATTTAATTGATTTTTAAGGATGTAAGCTAAGCGGCTGTTTTCGCGAGAGAAATTTTTTAAGGGAAATTAAATTAATAAAGTGTGGACTTTTTAGTAGACATTTTTAACTCACTGCTAAAAAACCACTAGTGCGATCTCTTTAAAATAAACACTATATCTTGTGTTGGCAAATAACCGATTCAACCTGACATGAGCACGACGGTTTCAACATTAATGACTGCCGGAAAAATACAAAAAAGGCGGCTCCGAGTTAACGGGCCGCCTTTTTTATTGTTACTTAGAACTGCTTATAGGTATTTACCTATTGGTACTTCCCTACTGGCTAAGCTCCAGCAGCAATTTGTTCAGACGCTGAACGTAGGACGCTGGATCATCCAGTTGGCCACCTTCAGCTAACAGGGCTTGATCAAGGATGATCGACGCCAAATCAGTGAAGCGCTCGTCGTTAGTTTCGCTGTTCAGCTTCTCAACCAGTGGGTGCTCAGGGTTCAGCTCCAGTGTTGGCTTGCTTTCAGGCATGGCTTGACCAGCGGCTTCCATGATGCGACGCATTTGCGCGCCCATGTCGTACTCACCGACCACCAGACAGGCTGGAGAATCAGTCAGACGATGGGTAACGCGCACATCTTCGACACGCTCTTCCAGATTAGTTTTAACGCGCTCAACCAGATCCTTGAACTGCTCGGCAACCTCTTCCTGCTGTTTCTTCTCGGCTTCGCCTTCTACGCCGCCCAGATCCAGTTCACCTTTGGCAATATCCTGGAATTGTTTGCCGTCGAAGTCGCTAAGGTGGCTAACCAACCAGTCATCAATGCGATCAGACAGCAGCAGTACTTCAATGCCTTTCTTGCGGAATACTTCGATGTGCGGGCTGCTTTTCGCGGTGTTGAAGGATTCAGCAACAACGTAGTAAATCTTGTCCTGACCTTCTTTCATGCGCTCAATGTAGCTTTCCAGCGAGATCGCCTGCTCTTCCACATCGTCATGCGTCGTTGCGAAACGTAGCAGCTTGGCAACGGCTTCTTTATTGCCATTATCTTCAGCTGGGCCTTCCTTCAGAACGGCGCCAAACTCTTTCCAGAATGTTGCATATTGCTCTGGATCTTTCTTGGCCAGTTTACCCAGCATATCCAAAACACGTTTAGTCAGCGCGCCGCGCATCTTGTCGATTTGCGGGTCTTTCTGCAGGATTTCACGGGAGATGTTCAGGGACAGATCGTTAGAATCAACCACACCTTTGATGAAACGCAGGTAGTTCGGCAGGAACTGTTCCGCGTCGTCCATGATGAAAACACGCTGGATGTACAGTTTCAGGCCGTGTTGAGTATCACGGTTCCACATATCAAATGGCGCACGTTTTGGTACGTACAACAGGCTGGTGTATTCAAGTTTGCCTTCAACCTTGTTGTGGCTCCAGGTCAGAGGATCTTCAAAGTCGTGAGATACGTGCTTGTAGAACTCTTTGTATTCGTCGTCGTCCAACTCGCTGCGTGAGCAAGTCCACAGCGCTTTGGCGGCGTTAACGGCTTCGTACTCAGGTGTTTTAGGTGCTTCTGGCTCTTCGCCTTCTGCTGGCTCGGCAGGTGGTGCAATTTGCTCCAGCATCTCAACAGGCAGAGAAATGTGGTCAGAGTATTTACGAACCAGTGCACGCAGACGGAAATCATCAGCGAATTCTGCTTCATCAGTTTTCAGGTGCAGCGTTAAACGTGTGCCGCGATCCGCTTTATCAATGGTTTCAATGGTGAAGTCGCCTTCGGCAGCAGACTGCCAGCGCACGCCTTCAGACGCATCAGTTCCAGCGCGACGCGTTTCAACCGTTACGTCGTCAGCAACGATAAAGGCTGAGTAGAAACCGACACCGAATTGGCCGATCAACTGAGAATCTTTCTTCTCATCACCGGTCAGGTTTTTCAGGAATTCACCGGTACCCGATTTTGCAATGGTGCCCAGGTTGGCAATCACTTCATCACGTGTCATACCGATGCCGTTATCAGAAATGCTAATCGTGTTAGCTTCCTTGTCGAAGTCGATGCGAATTTTCAGTGTCGCGTCGTCTTCATACAGCGCGTTATTCGCCAGCGCTTCGTAACGCAGTTTATCGGCAGCATCTGATGCGTTAGAGATCAGCTCACGCAGGAAAATTTCCTTGTTGCTGTACAGCGAGTGAATCATTAACTGTAGAAGCTGTTTAACTTCGGTCTGGAAACCCATGGTTTCTTTTTGTGTTTCAACGGACATTAAAAACATCTCCTGATGTGTTAACAATGTGGGCTGTACTGGAGCGAAACGCCCTTCTACAACCGGTAATGACAAAGGCCAACCTGCGAGCAGACTGACCTATTTTATGTTCTGTACCGGATAGATGGGGTTGCTGAAATGCTTTTCAAGAGGGGAAAATACATAAAACACGCTGTCGTTTCGATAGCGTCAATTAACGGATAGAGGCTATCAGCTCATAGATACCGGCCTCGGCTTTAGCTTCCTGCGTCGCCCTACCGCTTACATCCGTGTAGGGGTACGCCGGTATGACGACAGTTAAGAGCGCAATGCACTCATCAAATAGCCTGTACCAGCCTAGTGTTTATCCTCTGTAAAACAGGAACCTTCAACCAGGGTTTTGAGCGTGCGAGAACGGAATTCGCGACGATACAGTACGGCAACCACCCACGTTGAAACCGCCATAAAGGCGTAAGGGTGAATAAACCACATCAACAGGGCGAGGCTGTAATAATAGGAGCGCAGCCCCATGTTGAAGGAGTAAACTGCCAAACTGGTCAGCTTACTTGCTGTTTCAGCGTGCTTATTACGTTCTTCATCGGAATAGCTGTCATCGTCGAATAATGGCGCACTGCCGATCATAATCGACATAAAACCATACTGGCGAATGCACCAGGTAAAGGTGAAAAAGGCGTACACGTAAATAAACACTAGCAACAACACTTTGCCCTGCCAACCTCGACTACTGAGGTAGTCAGTAAAGGGCAGCTCCAGCAGGAAATTAGTCGCACTATCAGTCGCACCGAGCACCGTTAACAAACCGGCAATAATCAGCAGGCTACTGGACGCCAGAAAGGTCGCCGTACGCTCCAGGTTGGAGATTACCGAGGTATCAGCAATACGCGCTTCACGTTTGAGTAGCACACGCATCCATTCATCAATGTAACATTGCAATGCACTTTGCAGGCGGTGCTTACGTTTTGAGTAATAGCGTGAGAACCAGGCATAGCCGAACCAGCACAGGAAAAACCAGCCGATGGCGTAATAATCAAGACGATCAAAATCGAACATAGATGTATTTAAAATTCCTATAAATTTTTGTCATATCGGGCAGTGGGAGAAATCACTTACTTTATATCGAAAGTTTGTTGCAGCTTAAAGACAGTAGAAAAGAAAAGATGTTCAGATTATAAATCAGACAGTTACATTATCTATTGAGAAAACGTGCCACATGCTCCAGCGCACTTCTTGCCAAGGCTTGCGGATTATAGCCGCCCTCCAGAACGGAGATTACACGACCATCGGCAGTGTCGTTTGCTGCATGGCAAATCAGGTCGGTAATCCAGGCATAATCATTTTCCACCAGATTCAACCCAGCCAGCGGATCATCTTTATGGGCATCAAAACCGGCCGAAACGAGGATCAATTGTGGCTTATGTTGAGCCAACGCCGGCAGCCAGTCTCGCTCGATAGCTCTACGAAAAACGTCACCTTTTGTACCTGACTCAAGCGGTGTGTTGACGATGTTCTCGCGTTCTATATCAAAGTAACGATGCGGATAAAACGGATGCTGGAAACTGGAACACACCAGCACGGAAGGATCATCCTTAAAAATATCCACGGTACCGTTGCCGTGATGCACATCGAAATCGAGAATCGCGACCCGCTCAAGTCCGTATTCGGCCATCACGTGACGCGCACCAATTGCGATGCCGTTGTAGATACAAAAGCCCATGCTGGTATCGGCTTCGGCATGGTGCCCGGGCGGCCTGACGGCGCAGAAGGCGCGTTGATAATCACCGGCCATAATTTCATCGGCGGCTTGTACGATGCTACCCGCTGCGAGATTTGCGGCGCTGACACTGTGCGGGCAGAGTTTGGTGTCCGGGTCGAGCTCAACCAAGCCCTCTTCCGGAGAGGATTTCAGTACATGCTCAATATGTGCTTCAGGATGAACGCGCAATATCTGCTCACGCGTGACAGGCTTTGCCTCGCGCTCAATCACTTCCTGAATCAGACAGGTATCCTGAAAGTGCTGTTCAATGGCCAGCAAACGCTCAGGGCTTTCTGGATGACCATTGCCCATATCGTGCAGGACACAATCGGAATGACTGATGATGGCGGTTTTCATGAAGGTCCAATACCTCGGTAGAAACAGTAGGTCAGACTCAGCGTGCCCCGCTTTACAAGGTGAATTGCGGAGCAAGAGAGGGTGCCCTGGGGGATCGGGTATTCAGTCTGACATGTAAGGCTCAAGCCTTACCCACAAATCTGGCAACCCCGCTAATCGCAGCTAGCCCAGGTAATGATGTGTTCTTCCCAATCTTCAAACTTAACATTCTCTTCGGAAATCACCTTACCCGTCACGGCAATGCCCGCCACCAACACGGTATCGTGGGTGCCGGTAATCAGTGGGTGCCAGTCAGGTAAATCCTTACCTTCAGCAATCAAACGATAGCCGCAGGTGTTGGGCAACCATTTGTATTCCAATACGTTTTCAGGCGTAAGTTCGACACAGTGTGGCACCAGCACAGTACGGTTTTGATAATCGGTGCAGCTGCATTTTTCCTGATCCAGATAACGACACACCAGATGGGTAAAATACACATCGCCGGTATCTTCGCACTCCAGCTTTTCCAGGCAGCAACGGGCACAGCCATCACAGAGTGATTCCCACTCCTGCTTGTCCATTTCCTGCATGGATTTGGCTTTCCAGAAAGGTTTTACAGTATCTGCCATCAGTTAAACCAACTTGCTGTTGTGGTCGTTGTTAAATGTACCTTCGATCTTCGGCGGCATTTGCAGGAAATAGCCCTGCTCGGCTATCGCCAGTATCACTTCATCGCGATCAACGCGAGCTAACTTACGCTCTGGTTTGAGATGCAAGGTCATGGCAAATTGCGGCTTTCCAAAAATCTTGAGCAGTGTGTCAGGCACCCGTTCAAGGTCTTCCTTTTTGTCCACGTAGAGGTACATGCCTTCTTTCTTAGAGCTGCGGTAAATGGTACATAAAATGGGCACGCTTAAAGTCTCCCCTTCATGCTGGCCAGCTCTGATAACAGCTGGTCGCCAAACAATGCTTTTTTCCAGATTGGTAATTCAGCGGGAAGATTCGCTTCGCCGTTGTTCATTAAGTCGGTCAGCATGACCACCAAACTTTTACGATTAAGTAATAATTCCGGAATCAAGCCGCTGGCTTCGGCAATATTGGCCAGTAACGATTGCAGGTCTTTAATCAGTGGTTTTGCTCGTGGTGGCAACGTTTCCGGGAATGCCGGTACCTGAGGTTCGTTATCCTGCCCTTGCTGTATCAATTCAAGAATGGTGTCGCCATCTTCACGGATCACACGGTGGCGAATGCCCTCGGTGCGTGACAGCGCCTTATGCGTTGATGGCAGTGACTGTGCAATTTCCAGCAACTGAGGATCCTTGAGAATAAAACCACGCGGAATATCACGACTGCGAGCTTCAATCTCACGCCACTGCGCCAGAGTGTGAATGACCTGTAGTTCTTTATGGGTCATCCGATTGGCGCCTTTAACACGAAGATAAGCCTCGCTAGGGTCAACATTTCTACGTTGTTTGTTGAGAAGAACCTCAACCTCTTCTGCCACCCAACTTAACCAGCCTTTTTCCTCCAGCGCGATGAGCTGCTGCTGGTAGATTTCCATCAGATAGGTAACGTCTTGAGCCGCATAGGTCAGTTGTTTTCCGGTCAACGGGCGCTGAAGCCAGTCAGAACGCTGCTCACCCTTAGGCAGGTCAGTATCAAAAATGCCATCAACCAAGTTTTTATAACCAATCGACAAACCGTAACCTAGAAAAGCCGCGCCAATCTGGGTGTCATAGATAGCCTGAGGCTGACACTTTAGGAAGGTATTAAAAACCTCCAGATCCTCAGAGCAGGCATGCATGATTTTGACGATGCCTGGATCTTCCATCAGCTCAACAAGCGGTGAAAAATCAGTAATGGGCAACGGATCAATCAGGAAACATTTGTCCTGCGTACCAATTTGAAACAAAGCGGCCTGCGGATAAAAGGTATTAACCCGCATAAATTCGGTATCCAGCGCGACACTGGGGCTGCCCGCCCATTCACTAGCGGCTTGCTGTAGTTCGCTATTGGAGGCGATGTAGATAAAGCTGTCGGAGGAATGTGAATTCAAAGGATTCTCAATAAAGGTTTAATGGGTGTCAGGGCTGAAAAATAGAGCACAAGGCATAATCAGGAAAGACTTTGCCGGCCGCGTAAGGCATGGGCCAGCGTGCCGCCGTCAACAAATTCCAGCTCACCGCCCAAGGGCACACCATGGGCAATGCGCGTGATGGAAACGTCCTGGGGTTCAAGCTGAGCAGCAATATAATGCGCCGTGGCTTCACCCTCAACAGTCGGGTTGGTGGCCATAATCAGCTCTTCAATCTGATGATCTCTTACCTGTTGTACAAGCAGATCAATGCCAATGTCCTGCGGACCGATGCCATCAATGGGCGACAAATGCCCCATCAGCACAAAATAGCGGCCACGGAATAGATTCGTCTGCTCAATTGCCAATACGTCCGACGGTGATTCCACCACACACAACTTACTGGCATCACGTTTTTGATCGGCACAAATGCGACATAATTCAGTTTCGCACAAGGTACGACACTGCTGGCAGTGGCCGACATCCTTGATGGCTTCAGCCAGTTTTTGCGCTAGTCGAAATGCCCCTTCACGATCGCGCTCAAGCAAATGCAGCGCCATGCGCTGTGCAGATTTAGGACCGACACCGGGCAAACAGCGCAGCGTATCAATTAATTGATCGACCAACGGGCTAAAGGACATAAAGTCTAATTTTAATCTCTATTTTACAACTAGTTAGAACGGCATCTTAAAGCCAGGCGGCATACCGAAGCCGGATGCCATGTTGGCCATATTTTCTTTGTTGAGGTTCTCAACACGGCGCACCGCATCGTTAACCGCGGCGGCCAGCAAATCTTCCAGAATTTCTTTATCTTCGCTCAACAGCGTTGGATCAATTTCTACGCCACGCACATCATGACGACCGGTCATGGTCACTTTAACCATGCCAGCTCCGGACTCGCCAGTGACTTCTGCATTTGCCAGCTGTTCCTGCTGCTTCTGCATCTGCTCTTGCATTTCCTGAGCCTGTTTCATTAATTGGCCTAAATCAGGGTTCATTATCTGCACCTCTTTTCAAATATGTTTGTCATCTCACTTGTGTCCATTGGGGTAAACCTATGTGAGAAATCTTATCCCTTCAGAAGTCAAAACAACTGTTAATCAATAGGCTTGATGGAATCATCTTCAATCATTGCACCAAACTCTGCGATCCAGTGTTTTATATTGTCATCGTTTTCCAATGCCTCACGGGCAGCCTGCAGTCGTTCACCTTGCACACGCTGTTGCCAGGCCCCAGGTGTCTCATGCGCCACGGCACCCGCCTGAACAACAACCTTAACGGCAGCGCTTAACGTTTCAGTTAACGCCTGTTCAATACGGCTATGATGACTGGCATTAAGCAGATCAATGTACTGCGGATCAATCTGCAAATTAAGCTGTGTATCGTTTCGAGACTCAAAACCACACTGCATTAAAATATTACGCGTCATACCTCGCAACGGAGTCTGATGCGCCACGGTGATCCAGTCTTCATTGGTATTAAGACCCGACAGCGGAAATCTTTCCGACGGTGTAGCTCTAACTGTTGGAGTACTTGCGACGGGTGTTTGTTCATTTGATACCGAGGTTGGTTCGGCAACCCCTGAGGGCGATGGATTAGCTTCACGCACCCGCGCAGGCACTAGCCCTTGTACTAACTGCGGCTTATTTTCACTGTTTCGCTTTTCAGGCTGTTGTTCCAGAGCCTGCTCCAGCCTTTTGCTGCGTTCTACATCCGCCGAATCATAGGCATCGGGGTCAAATTCAGGTTTACCAGGAATGGCAGCGATTTCAGCCAAACCAGCAATGTCGTTATCAACCACTAAATCGAGTTTGCCGCGTCCGGCAGACGTTGGTTGAGCGGATTGATTATCGGCGCGAATCTCGCCACGTGCCATTGCTAATGCTTGTGCAGCCTTGCTTTGGCCACTTTGTGGAACGGCCTTTGGGGCCATGGCCGCCGGCTGGGGCGGTGCAACGGTTGGTTGTGGCGGCGCAACAGGACGTTGTACCTTCTCAGTTGGACTAGTCGTTAGTTTTTTTTTAGGCGCTTCAGGCTGATCGCTATCAACGGGCGAGAATGCCAGCATGCGCAGTAAAACCATCTCCAAACCCGCCTTTGGTGATGGGTTGAGCGGTAAATCACGACGACCAATCAGGGCAATTTGGTAATAGAGCTGCAAATCTTCAGCTGTAATTTGTGAGGCATAATCCCGCAGCTTTTGCGCCAGTGTTTCATCACCGGTTATCGAATCGGGCACGGCCTGTACTACCGCAACACGGTGTAACAGGGATATCAGTTCTTCAAGTACCGACGAGAAATCCGGCGAGAATTCAGCCAGCTCGGTAATTTGATTCAAAACCTCAGCGGCATTCTTTTGCAGCAAGGCATCAAAAATCTGCTGGATACGGCCACGATCAATACTGCCCAGCATGGTGCTGACGTCAGTTTCCATTACCGAGTTTTCACCAAAGGCAATGGCTTGATCGGTCAGGCTCAGGGCATCACGCATACTGCCGTCGGCAGAGCGGCCCAGCTGCCAAAGCGCAGGCTCTTCAAACGGGATTTGTTCTTCACCCAACACAAATTTTAGATGCTCGGTGATACGTTCGGGTGACATGTTCTTCAGATTAAACTGTAAACAGCGCGATAAAATCGTCACCGGCAGTTTTTGCGGGTCAGTGGTCGCCAGCAGAAATTTGACGTGTTCGGGCGGCTCTTCCAGCGTTTTCAACAGCGCGTTGAAACTGTGGCCCGATAGCATGTGCACTTCATCGATCAGGTACACCTTGAAACGCGCACGCGTCGGCAGGTACTGTACGTTATCCAACAGCTCGCGGGTATCTTCAACCTTGGTACGCGATGCCGCATCGACCTCAATCAGGTCAATACAACGGCCTTCATTGATTTCGACACAGGAGGAACACTGCTCGCAGGGCTCCGAGGTAATGCCCTTTTCGCAATTAAGACATTTAGCCAGAATTCGGGCGATGGTGGTTTTACCCACGCCGCGGGTGCCAGTAAACAGGTAGGCATGGTGTAAACGGTTATGATCCAGCGCGTTAATCAGCGCCTTGAGCACGTGCTCCTGCCCCACCATCTCCTTGAAGATGCGAGGACGCCATTTACGAGCTAATACCTGATGTTCCATAACAGCCTGATGATTGTGATACGTGCAAAATGAAAGGGCTCTATGCTAGCCGGAATAATCTGCGAAGGCGAACTTTGACGGCATTTTTCTTCAGGAATTTAACAACAAATTGCGAAGAGTAATAGAAGTAATTAAGAAGAGAAGCCGGAGAGCTAGAGAAGAAATTAGGTGGCGACTCCCATCAGCCACACCCCGGCACATGAGTCCACTGTTACCGTTGCTCCCTTCCGGGCCTGGCGGAGTTCACAATGTATCATTGCGGAGGGACCAATAGAAGTCACCATAAAATCGACGGGCATTGTGGCTTAATGAGTCGAGAGATTCAAGCCGCTGGGGAAATAAATTCGTTAGTTTTGCCAGGCCATGAACAAACAGGATTTCAACACCCTCACGTATAATCATGGTAAGGTCATTTTACCTTTCGAGCCATAAATATCACGACATTAACGGCATTACCTACAGATAACCTATGAACCAATCTCAACTATTCACACTGTTAAGCCAAACTGAAAAGAAAGCCGTTTATTTCGGCCCACAGGGTTTTGTCCTAGCCTCGTCAGAAAACGAATTAGAAACCTATCAGCAGGGTTTCGGCGTTCACTCTGACGGCACCATTTTATCGAGCAACAAGGCCGGAGACTGGCAACAAAGCTGGCTTGTTTTTGCCATTGAT
>Ga0209396_1003224_pt1 | contig 16595 bp, 16 predicted proteins | sample GOMGulsemesocosm_6_FD_184638 | JGI IMG/M metagenome (GOLD analysis project Ga0209396, IMG submission 184638) | Methane-oxidizing microbial communities from mesocosms in the Gulf of Mexico - GOM8C Gulf of Mexico (SPAdes) (version 2) | ecosystem: Environmental > Aquatic > Marine > Cold seeps...
CTTGTGACATATGAGTGCTTCGATCAATATGCTTTAAAACAGCTGGTTTACGTTTGTCTATTTCAGCTTTTAATAATTGCCACTCTGAACTGGTATGGGATGAGCCATCTTTTGGGATTAATGTAAATTCTTGAGAATAAGGCATGAATATTCCTTTAATTTTGGATACAGCAATTTAAATTTACTAGTTTTTATTTAAAATCAGGAGGTATGCATTTATATCTAAGATTATGACTCATCTAGAGTTAAATACGTGAACCTAGTCGTTATTATAAAGTGATAATGTGGATAAATTGTGGATGAATAAGATGAAAAACACAAAAATGGATGTTATTTTTAACTTCACTTAAACATCGACAACTTTCCTCTATCCTAAGTAAAGTAAGCTCAACACTCAGTATTGAATATGCTGCACAGCAATATGAAAGTAGTAGGTGTGAGTTATCCTACCAATCAACAAGAAAAACAAATGAGGTGTTATAAATTGCAGCCATGATCCAGCTATTATAATTTTTCAGCAGCTCGATATTGAACTGAAAATATATCGTGTTTATTAAATGGGGAATTTAAAGCAAGTGGACAATGATGCAATATTCGAATTTGCGAGTACTTGGAGTTTAGTCAAGTGCGCTAGCAACAGATTATTCTTTTGTGAGTTTACATAGTAATGATTGGGAGATAAAGATGGGGTGGCTAAAGGGACTTGAACCCTCGACAACCGGAATCACAATCCGGTTGCTAATACTTCTTATATAAAAATAAAGAAAGAACTGTAAATGATGAAAAAGTTGTACATCATTATTAGAGCTATGTTTTTTGCGTAGCTCTTTCATTTAATAACTCCGAGATTATATCTACAATATCATCGCCTAGCCGATTTTCGATACCTTTAGCCGCGGATTCAATTAATTCAACAATATCTTCATTACTGATGTTTTTAATAACCTTAATATCCTCTTCACAACAATTAGAAGAGATAGCTAATTCCTTAAGGTTATTAAATTGGTCGTAAACTAGATCAGATGCAAAACTATATACCGCATCCCAAGATGCTTCATGTAGAGCATCGATATCATCTCCACTCTCCTCAGCAACTTCTTCATGCCAATCAAACCTATCTTTAGCGTAGTCGAGTGTCCCCGTTGAATTTAACTCAGTCTTTAGATCATCTATTGAGCCTGAAGAAATTATACCCTCTACTTTCTCAACGCTTCCATACATAAATTGGTTTATATATTTCCATTTAAGTTCTTGATTAAAATTAGTCATTTGATATCCTTTTTCCTTAAAGTTTAAAGTAACTGTAATCAGTTTTCAGTCTAGAAATATTAGCATTTAAAGAGTCCTTAACACCTCTGCCTTTGTTAGGACCCAGCTCAGTTCTCGAAAATATCTCACCTAGAGATTGTGCTATCCCTTTCGCTGATTTTTTACCCCAATAGTTTCCACCAGTTAGTTCGGAAACACGTTTTACAGCAATAGAACTATCTTTGAATAACTCAAGTTTATTTGAAGGTACTGTAACAAAAGCGTACCTCAAACTCTTTTCACCAAGATCTTCTAGATACGTATTGTTTCTCCCAAGTGAAACTCGGTCATCATCAAATTTTTTCGCTTGATATACCATGTCCCACAGCATAGGGATTTGAGCATTATCATTCCAATTTGTTTTGCATTGTACGATTGTCACTTTCAAGTCTTTCATATTTGATGAAGCAACAAAGTTAATACGATCAATCAGTTTTTCTTTTGGTGCCAATGGTATCGAAGTGAGATGTTCACTATCAGTAAATGTAACACCAACTAAATCCGCTTCGCTATTCGCTTCTACATTTCTGTATTTAACAGTTAATGCATCTTGTATACATTTAGGCACATGCGAACGTTTCTTAAAAACAACCGTATTAGTGCCAATTAAACATAAATTTAAGTAGTAGCAAACTAAACCTTCCCAAGCAGCACCGCCCCCCGATAATGATGACTGATCACGACCAGTGTCGCCTGTACTAATAAATATATCTCTTAAAGAGGCATCTAAACCTAGAATACTAGTAGGGGTTGGTGTGTCACCAACCAATTCTTTAATTTTATTTTTCCAATTATCAAAAGACTTATTAAAAGTATTTGTTTCAAATAATTGCTCTATTACTTCTTTCCGCGCTTGATCAATAACCATAGTATATCTCCAGTATGTTCCTAGGATGTAATGCTGTTTTTGTAACACCCCTAGGGGTTGGTGTTTCTTTACGGTATACTCCCGGGGCTGTATTGTCAAGTTATTAACCCCTAGGGGGTGGATTTATTTTTGTTTAATCCCTAGGGTCGGTATATGTCTTGTTGTGTACACTGTTTTTATATACACGTATAATACTTTCCTGGCTTTTTTGTTTTGAATTAGTTAGAATACAAGATCTTGATTTTACAACGGTGATTTAATTGAACTACATAGAATTATTTGCAGGATGTGGTGGTCTGTCTCTAGGTCTGGAATCGATAGTAGATTCTCGAATGATAATGGCCAATGAACTATCACCAATGCCAGCACAAACATTTGCTTATAATTTCTTTAATGAAGATATAGAGATTAATGGTTTTGTACCAGAAAGAATTAAATGGTTATCGAGCCAACATTCAATTGAAAATTTAAGGTTGAGATTACGTGAAGATCCAAGAACGTATCCTGAACTTAATGGCGATAATCACCAAACCGATATTATCGATGAAGACCTTGATGGCAAGCTCGTAGTTGCCAATATCATTCACTTAAATCAGTTTCTTGCTAACAATCCTAACATTACTGAACAACTATCAAATGCTTATGGACACGGTACCTTAGATTTTGTTTCTGGTGGGCCGCCATGCCAGAGTTTCAGTATGGCAGGGCTTAGAAATAGAGATTGTGATAAAAATTCACTACCGTGGGAATTTGCTCAATTTGTTAACCAAGTACAACCTAGATTCGCAATCTTAGAAAACGTTACTGGTATATTGCGCGCTTTTGAACAGGATGGTGAAAGGTATCACGCATGGGTAGAAGTATCTAAAGCATTCAGTGAAATCGGTTATGTACCACTATGTTTGCATGTTAACGCCCGTTTCGCAGGTGTACCACAGAATCGACCACGGTTTATCATGATTGGTGTTAGACATGACATTTATGAACAGTTAGCGCCGACATTTAATCATTCAGAAGCACAATTATTCGCAACATCGTTGGAATTCTACCAATCAGTTCAAGTAGGTAATAATCCCGGAATAGAATCATTAAACTACCATGATGTAGTTAATGAAAATGATTTGGAGTTATTTACCAATTCATTTTTAGCACCTGTTGTTACAGCACCAATAGAGCAAATAACAGTAGCAGAAGCCATTGATGATTTAAGATTTAATGGAGAGCAAGTAGCCCCATCAGCACACATTGTAAATACCGCTAATTCACTGGCCCACGGTAACTTGGTGGCAAGAAATGACTTAACCAATCACGAAGAACGGGCAAATGGCGATCTAGTTCAACGCAGGTTTAGGCTTTATCAAATCATGCAACAAGTTGGTAATGGGTTAGCTAAAGAAGTACGATCTGTATTGAAAGGCTCAGCTGAAACTATCAGTGATACGGCTTGGACAGCTTTCGGTGAGCATGATTACCTGATTGAAGACGGAACTTATATTCAATTTGATACTAAGAATGAATTTTTAGACTTTTTGCTACGCCATCCAACAAAAAAACAAACACAGAAAGCATTAGATGCTAACTCACCAGCGCCAGCTGCTTTATCAATACCAGATGATGCTTGCCACTACCACCATGACGAATTACGTACTTTAACGGTTCGTGAAATGGCTAGAATACAATCCTTTCCTGATAACTTTGTATTTAGATCGAAGGTAACAACTGGTGGCCAACAACGTAAGTTTGAAGTGCCTCAATATACTCAAGTGGGTAACGCCGTACCGCCATTATTAGGCCGTGCATTAGGATTGTCGCTTCAGAACTTGATCCAACGATTGTAATAGCTGCCTATACCAATAAGGTATAGGCAGAGTTTTCAAGGATTACAGCGCTTGTTCTAATTCTTTTAATGCTCCTGAATTAAACATGGCCGCATAATCGAAGTTAGGGTAGCGATTTAGAATTATCCTTAAAAATCGAATGATTTTACTCGTAACAGGAAATACGCCAAGTATCACTTTCGATTTTTCAGGATTACCTGCAGAGCTCATGGCGCTAGGTGTGGTTGTATATAGACCATTGCTTAGGCTAGTTAGCCATTTAGAAAATTCACCGGGTTTCATATCTCTAACAATTCCGCACTTCTCTTGGGCCCATACACGCAAAAACATTCGTTTAAATACGACAATACTATCATCGCCTTTTAGAACTCGAATATCGGTGCCTTGAAGGCTAGAAGATAATTTGTAAAAATCTTCCCAGTTTTCATAATCATCTATGGTTATAAGACAATTGTTCTCACGCCAAATTTCAAAGCGCTGACGTTTTTGTACCATATCAATAACAGTGCGATGTGGTTCGCTTAGGCATTGAATATGTTCTACATTATTTACTTCAATCATTCCTACTGGTATCAGATTACGCTTTAGATCTGGCTCTAACCCCAATCGCTGTTCAGAAATCGTTTCAACCATATCAACATTATGCGTCATCATATGATTTGTCGATGTTAATGATTTTTGTAGATAGATATCACCGGGTTTCCGTTCAAGGTAAATCCGGTTCATCTCTTTTCGCTTGGCTTCATCTCCAATAATATGGCTTGGAAGTTGAACCCCGGCTCGGGCATTAACTCCTTTGTAGCCTCGCACCACCTTGCTTGTGGTTTGACCCCTTGTTCGCATGCCTAGCACCTGTAACATGCGGTTTTTTTCTTCTAAGATCTCTCCTTTATTTAGGTCGATCATATGAAACCACTGAGTAAAACGCTGACATACGGGTAATGATAAATCAATCTCGTCTGCTGTTGCATTGGTAATAAAACCATCAGTGGTCAATGAAATAACAGTCTTGTGTTTAGGTACACCAATTAACATTGCTGATAATAAAGCTCTAGCTGTCCCAGATACAAATGCCGAGAAGAAGGGGTTAGTAACTTCTCCACGTTTTAGTGATTTCATGGAACCTGATTTTATATCAAATACTCGCTTATCACGAAGACCCATAGCAAGGCGACCATAACAACTATTTCCGATCTCCTTCCACAGTTTTTCTAAAAACTCATTTTTTGTGTCTTTGCTTTTATAGCGTTGTCGCATATCGCGTACTTTTTTCATGAATGGTGTAAAGATTCGGTGTTCTTCATCTATGTAAGGAATAGTAAAGCCCTGTAACACATCTACTGTACACCCCATGTGTTGTGCTACTTCAATCTCTGCGGCAACACAATAAGAGATACCTTCTAGTGGATAAATAAGACCATAAGGATCTGCTCTAACAGGTAAGCATGGGTATTCAGTACCATCAGGAAATTTGAACCTAACTCGCGCCATACCGAATACATCGCCAGAATAATCGTCAAGGTTAGACGTCATGCGAGTTTTCTCATAATCCAAAGGGCGCAAACCATTTAGAATCACTGTATAACAACTAGGCGCATCAAAATCGACCCATGTATCAATGTCTGATGGACCGGTTAGATAACATTCGTTACGCCCACCGTGATAGCACTCAATCGCTAATGCCTCAAAAATATGTGCAGCACCATTTAAGACTTGTTCAGTTTGGTCAATCGGGGTTAACTTGCTTGCTCCTTTTTTCTTAATCCATTTTTCCGTAGTAACTGTTTCTTTGCCAAAGAGACCTTCAAAGTAATACTTAAACTTTTTATCGCTGACCTTGATTTCGCCATCAATGTTAAAACGATTTTTATAATCTTCTAAAATGGACTCTTTTAATGATTTAATCGCGATACTACCGATGGTGTAAGGTAAATATGTATGTCCTTGCTGGACACACTGAAAATCAATAACATCAACCATGAATTTATAAACGATGTACGCATCTTGAATGCCATATTCTTCATAATCAGCCTTAGACTCTTCAAGAAACTGACTCATATTTTCAATACGGTCTTGAGAAATGTTAATCTTCTCTTCTCCGACAAGCTTCGCCAACTTTTCAAGACTTTGATAGCCTGCAGGAGCAAAGAGCATCGAGTCGTAGAAAGAAATGACTAAGATATGCTTATTGCGGTGTTTGTCATACAGTGTATGTGGTTTATCGTCGATGCGTTTTTTCATTTCCTCACTTAAGTCGACGCCATAAGTGTCACCTAAACTTGCAACGGTTTTTCTTACAGAATTAACTTCTGTTTTAATATTTTTAAAGGAATTGCTAAACGTAAATAGATCAGCTTTTAAGTAGTGCGCTGCTACGATGATGTGCTCTGGCCAAGCAGTAAGAATACCTTCCTCTATGGCTGCTTGTAACGCCAATGATAAGAATTGTTCAAAGGTATACCTGTCCTTTCTCTTCATAGACTTGGTGTAAAATATACCCTTACAGTACACACCATTAAAGCCAACAACATACTGGTACGATAAAATACCATTTTCATCACCTTGTCTTTGATATTCAGCATCAATAGATACGATTGGCATCATCACTGTAGGCATACGTTTAACTTTTAAATCAGCCTTGATTTTTTCCTGCAACTCCTTGCGTATTTGCTTCTTAGTTTTACGTGGTTTAAGCACCTTCATCTCAGTATCATCCTGCCCTGAAATAGGCCCACCAAAACTACCCTCCATATCAATATAGGAATTATTACTTTCAAAGCTCACTTCAATATCTTGTGCGATTTGGTTTTTTTCCATTCGCTCAAAGCTATATTCATCATCAGCTATATCTGATGCGTTATTTTTTATTTTACGTTTTTGCATAAAAAAAATGCCCTGATTACTCAGAGCACCCTTGAAATTAGTTAAAGAAAATAGTGTTAAGAAGCAATGTGTGTTTCCCAATCCACTGTCGCTTTCTCTTCGTTACTCATTGCCATTAACACTGTTTGCACATCATTCAATAGCTCTTCTATATCAACAACTTCATCCTCTTTAATTACGCACAGTGCCGTTTTCGGTGCTATAGATGAAATAATCAAGTTATTACCGTTACGGCTGATGAATACTTCTGAAATGATATCAATAGGAACCTGCCCACCACATGGTAAGCTAAAGGAGTCAGTGCGCTTCAAGCGGTTATCAATGAAGGCTTTAACGCGTAATTTTTCATCATCTGAAATATCATCCTTCATCCAATATTTAGCGTATCCAAATCGGTCGTAAGCAATTACCCATTCTCCATAATGACCGTAACCAACCAACTGACCTAGGTTACATACTGAACCGTACGAATCCTTACCAAAACCACCTTTAAACTTGCTCATAATAAAACCTTAAACTTCTCAATTTGCGGCTAATACCGCGATAAAATATATACCCGAAGGCGCTAAAAAAACTGCCACATCAAGGAGTGGAAACCTATCATCGTTACAGTGCGCCACCTCCTTACACTCAAACTAGTGAAGGAAGTTTTAGCTATTACGATTAAACGTAAGCTCTAAACCATTTAGTAACGCGCTCGCTGTTTGCTCACTTGCTTCAAGTAAGCGTTCATCAGCGTGATAAGTGTAGATTTGGGTTGTTTTACAATCTGCATGCCCAAGGCTTTGTTGGACTAGGCGAATATCACCACAAGTTCGCAATTGATAAGAGGCATAGCATCTTCTGAGATCATGGCAGGTAAAGTGCCCATTAAGTACGCCACGGTCTTTCATATGGCTGCGTAATCTCTCCATACACGTTGTCGGTTTTGTTATATGCCCACTACCCGTTTTCGCTGGATAAAGGAATACACCATCACTGTATTTAAGTGCTTCTTTAACGATAGATACGGCAGCGCTATTTAACGCTATTTGCTGCGGCTTCCCTGATTTAGTAACTGGAATATTTAGAATGTGAAAATTATTAGCAAACCATGTTAACTGGATACTTATAACGTTACCTTGGCGTAACCCTGTAAACAGGCAGAGTAATATCGCTAAAGCTTGGACTTGATTACTATCACTAAGTAAGTACTCGATAGCGACAGACAATTCGACAAGTTCTAATACACGTGTTTTCGGAGGGTTGTTCTTAGGGCGTGGTAACCCTTGCACTGGATTTTTATCTAAATAATCCATAGCAATAGCAAGGCTAAATACCCTACTAAATGCAGATTGGTACTTCCCAAGCGTAGGAGATTGAACTGTAGGTGCAATTTCATTTAGCAATATCATTATGTGCTTTTTACGGATATCACAAAGGCGCATATTGCCGTATCGTTTTTTTAATTTTTCAACTCTGCGAAGGAACCCTACAGAGTCTCTATGATTTTGCTCGCTCCAAGGAGTTATGATGTCATTAATAAACTCTTCTAATATTTCATCAGATTCAGGCTCTAATCTTTCGCTTTCCAACAGTTTTAATAATTTCCTCATCATCTCCTGTTGCTCGATTTTAGTACTATAGACTTCGACTGGTGATTGCTCTATAGTGTGCTCATCAATATCCGCGCTAAATATTTCCAACCCTTTCATGTAGTTACAGCCTTTATTACTTTCCGGTAGTCACTAATTAAATCGATTACTTAAGAAGAACACTCAAATGTAAGTGGTAATGCCTTAATGAAATCTCGCGATTTATTTTGGAATATAACTAACACCTCCCCTCTTGAACCCTTTAAATTTCAGGCTTCAAATTAAAGCCATTCTGATTTAGTATTATTGGTAGCTTTGTAAGGTGATTAGGGGGGGGTATGTCGAACAGAATTGACTTGGTAATTGTATTTGAAGGTTCTTTATCGCAAATACTGTCTGAACATAACTCCAGTATTTATCGACTTAACCACGTTAATCACAGTGTTCGCCTTATAGCGTTGGTTTACAAAGTCATGAAAAGATTTCATTTATCACAACAAAATACGTTGGAGCTGATGGCAGCTGTCTTTGAATATGGGTCTATCAAACTGACATTACCGCATCAAAGTACGTTTTCAGAGCGGAAAAGTGAAGAACGTGGAAAGGTGGGTAAGTACGTTGTTGTTTCAGATGAAGGTGTGGATACGTTCTTCAGATTAGCGACACATAATACAAATCAAATTACTATTACAGGACATATCTCAAAAAATTATGATGTTGATGTTAATAAACACATTAATTTTACTATCGGAGATATCCGTTACCGTTACCCAATTGCACCTTCTTTAAGGGTATCAAATATGAGCCAAGCACCAGCCAAGACAGGCAAAGCCTGCCTTGTTGATGCATGGCTAAAGAAAAATAAACAACAAGTTGTAAGAGTTAAAGAAATATTTAATTTAAATAATAAAGAAACATTTAATGCACTTATTCCTTTTATTCCAAACCCAAATGGTCGAGTGAGGCACTGGGTAAAAGAAGATTACATTATTGATTTACAAAAACATTCCAAAAAATCTCTTGCTGTCGATAATGCTATAAGAGGTATTTCACCAACAGAGAACCTCATATCAAATGATTCAATAGAAGCATATTTACTACCATTTCAATATAAAATTAAAGAGCACACTAAGATTCTGGATATGATCCAACTGTTCTTAATTATTCGTTGTCCATATAGCAATGCCGTATTTATCCGGTCTTTACCTGATGACTTAATCAAGTCACCTATAACTTACTTTAAGAAAAATATAGCTCTTTCTCCTCAATACTCAATAACGGTAAAGAGAAAAAATACCAAAGAAAAACAAGGGATAACACCAAAATTATATTTCAGTCTAACTTTAGATTTTGATGGTAGTGGGGAAGTGGAGACGCAGCTAAAATTCGAGTTGAACATCAATCAGCTTGATAAATCTAATAAAAAAAATAAATCAATAGAGCTGGGAGGCAGTCAGGTTAATGGAGTGAATGTTGGTGAAAAATTAAAAGTAGAAGATGAAATTAAAATTGCAGAGAATATTAATCTTAAACCTTTAATTATTCCGTTTTCAGTAAGAGATAAAGACTACCTAACAGATCAAACCGTCAAATATTACCTTCAAGAGTGGGTTACTTATTTAAACCATCAATTTACTCATTTTACGCAGCAAGATGACCAATGGTTTAATGTCCTAAACCCACATGAATTTTACTCAAATTATATCTAGAATTAATGTTGTAGATAACATATATACCCCTATGCGCTTCCGCTACTTATACTTATCTTACTGATATTGTAAAGGAATATGATTTTCCTTATTACGATCTAAATACATAATAGCTTGAAGGATGTTGATATAGGTATCACTGAAATATTAAATCAAAAACAGCGAATTACTATTATAGGTTTAACAAAAGTTAAGAGCGGAAGATTAAGGCAAACTTGATGTTATTCTGACTAACATTTCAATAATCAACAGTGCTTTTGGCCAAAATTAATAGTATTTAATTAAATTAATATATTACGCGATAATTATTAATTAATAAGCCATCAATTTAACTATAGAAAAAAAAAGAATAAACCATTTAGATAGCAGTTAACCATATTGGTTAACTGCACATTAATTCATTTCAAATATCAGTGACAAATCGTCAAATTATCTCTTCAACAACATACCCTGTAATACCACCAACTACAGCACCAATGGCAACACCATAAACGCCAAATCGACTACCTATTTTACTGCCAACAGCCATACCTGTAAGAACACCTTTTATTGCACCTTTGGATAAATATTCTTCATCTAAATGTATTCGTTTTTTCTTCATTTCGTTATAAATCTCCAATTGAAAGTCAACCATAGTGTCAGCCGTATGATTAATTCGGCTGACAGTTAGGCGGTTTAATATTTAGTAAGCCATCACACCTTTAATTGCTTGGTGTAATGACCGTTATTGTTGCGGATTAAATTTGACGACAGTATCTCCTGTCCATAAAAGAGCTAGTAGAAAGTAATTTCCACTTCAAACACCTTCATTTCAACATAAGAAATAAAGTTGGTTAAAAATAATTCTTTCAGTTCTTCACCGCTCTTCTTATCTAACCAACCGCCATAGATGCTGTAAACCTGCTCGGCAATAAAGCAAACATCTATTTCAACGGCTAGCTCAGGATGAAATCCAAAGTCAGTAATATAGAAAAACTCATAAACAGCATCACCACTAGCCACGCTCTTAACTAGTCGTATTTCTACAGGATGAAAACCACCATTACTAATCGAATAATCAGGATCACGAAAGTTCAAAATTATGCCATCTGTGTCAGCCTCTGGTAGTGAAATATTGGTTAATTCATCACTTAATATTTGGTACAGCTTTTCAGGCACAGTAAAGCACTGGCTCTTGTTAAAAGTCAGTTTCATAATGAAAACCTTGATTTGTGTTGTTGGGAGTATTACTGCAAACAGTAAACGTATGGACGGTTATTTTAAGGTAGGTGTGGGAAGTGGTTTCAACTTAGTTAAGCGATCACGTTGATTGACTAATAACGGGTTAACCAAGTGTAAAAACTGACTCTTTTCAGATTTCAGTATTAAACCAAATTCCTCACAGCGCAGCACGCAGGAGATAAAACTACAGTTATTTGCTGATTTCCCACTAATAACAGCTTTAAATATTGAAGACTTAAACGATTTATCCAAAGCTTGCTGCTCTAGTAACGCAAATACTGCATCAAGGCTAACCCACTCCTTCGAGAATAAACCGCCATTGGAATTCCCCGTCATTCGTAAGTACCGGCATTTATCATCGGTGTTTAATGCTAGTTCAAAACCAATTAAACCTTTTGATTTAGCTGATAAAGTTTTAGCTTGACCAACTAATACCGTTTTGTACTGACTGTCAGGGTCGATATCAGCTTTATCATCGGTAGCAATATTATCTTCAACAGGTATCTCGTTGATAACTTCATCATTTGATTTTTTATCAACTTTAGTCGGTTTATCAGTGCTAGCCTTATCACCAGCTTTTGCGCTCTTAGCTTTCGTAGCCATAGTCTTTTTCCTTATTTTTATGATTATTGTGTTAATTGATTTAATAGGTACTGTGCATCACGGCGAATTGAATGTGGCATGTCAGCGTTACAAATAATGCAGATTAATTGCTGTCTACTCATGAGTATCATCTTGGCTGATCATTAATTCTTTCGGCTTGATCAGGTATAAACCCGTTCCCATATCATTGGTAATAGTTAGTGACAGTTGATAGCCATCAGCCAAATTCTCAACAAACTCAGGATTAAGCTCTGCTTGCTCAATAAAATGACGCGTAACATCATCAAGAGCATTCATGGCGGTAGGTAAATCATCTTGGCGGTTAAAGCAGATAACCACGCTTGAATATTCACGCCAAAAGTCTCGCGCATCGCTAATACTGCCAAATGGCTCTACTAATAAATCAACGGCGCATTGAGCTGTAAAGTGTGCCAGTGCCAATTGGTTTGCTGATGGCAAATAGTTAATCACTTGCATATTATTTCCTTCTAGAAATGAAAAAAGCCCATCCCTTTAGACCGATTAAGGTCTTAAGGAATGGGCTTTGTATAGATATTGTTAAATTGGCTTAACCAAACATGTTCGACAGTGTTTCACTGGTTTGACGCATAGATTCGGTGTTTACTTTGGCATAGCGTTGAGTTGAAATAATCGACTTATGCGCTAATTGCTCCTGAACTAATCGAAGTGATACGTTATTCGATACTAGATTAGAAGCTACAGAGTGCCGTAATGAATGCTGGCAGATTCCGTCACTATTGACTTGTGCTCGTTTGAGTAACTTAAAAAATGTCTTTCGCGTTGACCGTAATGGCTGACCTTTAACCTTTCCAGCAAACAAATAGGGGTTATCTGGCTTTAAAGGGATATTGGCAATATACGACAATAATAAATCAGTGATAAACACCGTTCTAGGCTTAAAGTTCTTCGTCACTGGAATATGGATAATGCGCTTTTTAATATCCACATCTTTCACTTTAATATTCGATACCTCACCACAGCGTAAGCCTGTTAAAGCCAAGGTAGCGATGAAAGCGGCAATAGTTTTGTTGGAATATTCACGGCAAGCTTTGAGCAAGCGTTTAATTTCAAAGGTAGTTAGAAAATGCGTGCGAGCATTATTTAAGCGAAAGAGCTTAACGGGTTTGCATATATCCTTTTCAGTAACACCAAGACTAATTGCAGACTTGGTCATGCTTTTAAGTATCATCAATACCTGATTAGCTGTTGCAGGAGCATATAAATTACCGTACTTATTGAGGGTATCCGTCATTTTTAAATGCAGTTGTTGAACTTCAATGGTGCGTAAATCTTGGAACAATATTGTCCCAAACTTTGGCGCAATATGAGTGCCATAACGGTACACATCATCACGCCAACTCTTTTTACGCTTCTTGATACTCGGTAAGTAATGTTGCTGAAAGAATTCATCAATGGTCAATCTGGAAGGGCAGTTACGGTCAACTTTGGGGTTGATGCCCTCATTTAAGGTCATACGATATTTTTGTGCTAATTTTCGAGAATCGGCAACATTGATATCACCAAAGCGACCTAAACCTATGCTTTGCTTGCGCTGATTAAAGGTATAGCGAAAAAGAAAGCGCTTATTCCCAGTCTTACCCACTAAACATTTCAAGCCCATTGTTTGGCTATCAGTTGCTTCAAACTCTGTTGATGGTGAATCACGCGGTGGTGTTTTTAAGGCTTTGATTGATTTGTCGGTAAACTTGAATTTGTTTCCCATGTGTTAATCCTCTAGAAGTTAATCTAAAGCAGTAATATAAGGCTGAAATAAGCTTAGGTTCGTTAATCTGAAGTTGCGTGAAAGTGGTACCCCAATAGTACTATTGTAGCCCCGTTTTTTCCTAACAAATTGATAGGTGTAATTCTGCACCTGTTCAAATGATAGGAATATCACAATGAAAATTTTAGTTACCGCAGTAAAAGGCGGTGTTGGCAAAACTGGTATTGCACTGAATCTTGCCACATACATAGGCGCACAGTGCGTAACCAACGACCTTGTTGTAAATGATAACAGTGGCATCATACAGATAGAGCCAAAAACAAAGTCCATGCCGATAAAGTTCTGTGCCCAAGTACCAGTAGTTTTTGATTTCGGTGCCAGTTACAACAGTATCGACCCTAAACTGGCTCGTGCTGTAAAACTAAGTGGAGCCATCGTTGTTCCAACATTAACTGATGCTCGTAGCCTTCAAGCGACCATAGACACGGTAAACTTGGTTAAAGTGGCAGGCAAACCAATTGCCATCATCATAAATAACTTCACTAGCGATACTAAGTTCAAATACGCTAAAGATTACTTAATTAATGCATTAGGTCAATTGCCTATTTTTGGTATTCGCACAACCACATTGTTTGAGCGAATTGCTAAAGACGGCAGCGAGTGGTTTAGCAAAATCCACCAAGTTAATGGCGAATATCAACTTAATAAAACGCGAATAGCACACGAGCAAGTATATGACGCTATCATCGCCCTAGGAGGTAAGAAATGACGATGCAAACTCTTGAAGAATTACAACACTCTATTGGCGGTAGGCCCAAGTTTAAGCTGCGTAGAAAAAAAGTGCGTTTAAGTTTTTATCTTGATATCAGAGAAGCTGAATTGTTAAAAGAACATGCGGAAGCTGATGATAAAGCTATCAGCCAAGTAGTAAGAGAGTCATTAAATATTTTTATCAAATCGCAATTTGAGATAACCTGATTTAGGTTATCTCAAGCTAACGTTTAGGAAGCTGCATTAGTAGTACGATATTGTTCCGCTAAACCTTCCAAATCTAATTTACTATAACGTTCATTCGATGATACAGGGTATGTAGAATAGACAAAGTCTATAAAATCATTGAAATACATAGACTTTGTTTTATTTATCAGAGCATCCAAAATATCGAGTTCATCTTCTTCAAAATTATTTTTAACGCTATCACCTGTATAGGAAATTACATACTTATTACCACCATAAGTAGTCTTTTGTGACGAAATAGAAAAGTCATTATCAAGATTTGCTAGATCTGTAATATTATCAACATAAGGACCGTAGTGATTAAAAATCCACTCAATATCTGTCATTTTATGTTTATGTATAAGAGCAGAGTACCAATCTGATAAGTAAACAAGTTTTGTCAACCTAGCCTTGGAAAGCTCACTTTTATGTGGGTAGTTAGCACAAAAATATGCCATTATCGCACGTAATTTATTCATGTTTACTCCCCTTTTTTAAAGTGTTAATAAAATCTTGATCAACGTGTAAGTTATGATTTTTTGCTACTTGAGCCGATTTGTCGTACTGAATACCACCTTTAATGAAGTCAACCATGTAACTCTGGTAGTCGCTACAGTACTTTTTAATTTGCGCTATTTTTTTCTGCTTAAGAAAATCTGCTCTAATAGATTCAATTACTATAACACCAATATGCTTATCTGCGTCAATAATTGATATAGCAACAAATCTACTACTTTTCATCGCGAGATCATCAATTTTTTCAGAGTCATACTCATATTGTAGTTTCATATATGCTTTATACCCATCAGGATCATCTTCATACAATGGACATCCATCAATATCAATACACTCTTTGTGTTGCCAAGCTTGGCTTATGACACCATGATTTCTTGAAAATTTAGTCCTATGAAGTTCAGCAAAAATAGGGTTCTGTGAATGCCTAGCAAGTAAGTAAAAATGATTGTCCACATTGTAATATATGGTGACCCTTTCATGACTACTCAAGTTTAACTGTCGAGAGCTACCTTTTAACCAAGTTTCAACCAGTTTTACCTGAAGGCTAGATAATTGGTTTTGTAATGATTCTGAGTCTTCTGCTACGCTATTTAATTCACTCTTTAGTTTGGAAACACCTTCATTTTCTTTAGTTAATTTTGAATTTGTTTTATTCAAATTATCTAAGTCATTAAATGTACCTTTGCCACCATAAAATATACCTATAGCACCAAGCAAGATACCCGACCAAGGGTTCCACACAACTAAACACAAAGCAGGCAAGAATCCTGAAGCTGCTTCCCACTTAGTTAAAAAATTAAAACCAACTGAAAAAGACGCACAGATACTAATCAATGCAGAACCTGCAGCAGCAAAGAATATGTACCACCATTGCCCTAACTTCTGTGAAAAGCGGCTTAAAGCATCTGAGCTACCTGTAAAACCGAATTTTAATTCATTCACATATCAACCTATATAGCGTTAAATCCACAATCTTATAATTTACCAGAACTAGACAGTAAATACTTAATTAGGCTGAAATTTATTATTGAGTTATATGTTGGAATAATAGGTTGTTTGATTGCGGTGTTTAACACCTAATAGGTAGATCTCAATAGATTTGCGCAACGGATATGCACCGAAGCAACGTATAAAGTTAAAACTTTATCGTATGAAAATCTTTGTAGGTATTGTTTTCAAAGTGGAGAAAATGGGGTGGCTAAAGGGATTTGAACCCTCGACAACCGGAATCACAATCCGGGGCTCTACCAACTGAGCTATAGCCACCACTGAACTTACTTAAAACGCCTTGTGGTAAGGCGCGGAGAGTATATTGCATTTATATGTAGATTGACA
>Ga0209396_1003232_pt1 | contig 16572 bp, 13 predicted proteins | sample GOMGulsemesocosm_6_FD_184638 | JGI IMG/M metagenome (GOLD analysis project Ga0209396, IMG submission 184638) | Methane-oxidizing microbial communities from mesocosms in the Gulf of Mexico - GOM8C Gulf of Mexico (SPAdes) (version 2) | ecosystem: Environmental > Aquatic > Marine > Cold seeps...
AACAAGCAAAATATGGCGAAGAGTGGGCAAAAGATGAAACCTCATTAAAAGCCTATAATCGCCGTAACAAAGTTGAACCGTTAGAGCGTGGTTTAAATGAGCTTAATGCAGCAACCTGGTTTTCTGGAGTGCGTCGTCAGCAATCTGAGCATCGTCAAGGTTTACCTGTTGTTAGTATTTTACGTGGCCGATTTAAAGTCCATCCGATTATTGATTGGAGTAATAAAGACGTACACGAATATCTTACTAAGCATAACTTGCCTTATCACCCATTGTGGGATCAAGGATATGTTTCAGTTGGTGATACTCACAGTACAAGACCGTTGAGCTTAGGAATGGATGAAAGCGATACTCGTTTTGGCGGTATGGCACGAGAGTGTGGCTTACATACTGACGGCGACGGTATTTAAATAAAGCTGCTTTAAAGAGTAATCAATAAGGGTGAACATTATTATGTTCGCCCTTTTTTATTTGCCTAGTTAAAACTGAAGAAGCCTACAACAATCAAAAGCAATAACGCTGGATCATTTGCACTAATATTTTTTCGGTTTTCTCAATTTCACTATGAGCTAAAAATTCATTAGGCTGATGCGCTTGATCAATCGAGCCTGGTCCTAATACAATTGTTTGACAACCTAGTTGCTGAATAAAAGGCGCTTCAGTCGCATAATTTACTGCACAACACTGATGACCACTTATTTCTTCGGCTAGGGTAACTAATTCACCACTCTTCTTTTGTTCGAAACTTGGAGAGCTTGGGTCTAGCTCAGCAAATGAAACTCGGTTAGGATACTTTTCCGCTAGTGGTTTTAAAGCTTCACCAAGCAATTGGATAAGTTCGTTGTCAGCCATTCCCGGCAAAGAGCGCATATCTATATCTAGCTCACATTGTCCACATATGCGATTGGCATTATCACCGCCGTGTATTGCACCAAAATTAAGCGTTGGCTCTTTTACATCAAAGGCTTGGTTACTATAATTGTATGCAAGTTTTTCTTTGAGCTGTATAAGGAGACCAATGGCTTGGTGCATTATTTCTATCGCATTAACGCCTAAACTTGGTTTACTTGAATGTCCTGATTGACCTTGAATAGTTATGCGATGTGACATGTGGCCTTTATGCATAGTGACAGGTACCAAATTTGTTGGCTCACCAATAATGGCTACATCAGGTTTTATACTTTTGTTTTGGGTGAAAAAACGTGCTCCTGCCATGGTGGTTTCTTCATCAGCAGTGGCTAAAATATAAAGTGGTTTCTTTAATTGTTTAGCGGATAAACCTTTAGATACTTGTAAGATAAAAGCAAAAAAACCTTTCATGTCACAGGTGCCTAAACCATAAAACTTATCGTTTTTGTCGACAACTTCTAAAGGATTTGAGTTCCATCTGTTTTCGTCGAAAGGGACAGTGTCACTATGACCTGCTAGGAGTAATCCGCCTTCACCATTACCTAGTTTTGCTAACAAATTATATTTATTACGGGTTTCTGGCACCGCTTGAATGTCGATACTAAAACCTAGCTGCTCAAACCACGTCGCTAATAGTTGAATGACTTCTGAATTTCCTTGATCCCAACTTGGTTGTGAAGAACTAATAGAGGCACTAGCAATTAATTGTGTTAACGAATCTGTAAAGTTTGGTAAATTTTTCATAAAGGCTCACGATTTAAATAAAAGACCAATAAAATACTGTGGGTAGTTATGCTTTTTTGTTGCATATCGAGTCACTCGGTGTTACTTTCTTATTCTAGTGTAAATAACCTAATTAAAGAAGGCTACGGAAAGTATTTTTTATACTTTTTTGATCAAAAGCAAGCCGACTAAACTATTGGCACTTGGTAATAATGCTGAGTGGTTGAATTTAATAATATGTACTTCTAGAAAGTACTAAAGGAAAAGAGAAAATATATGAAAGTCGCCGTTATTGGAGCAAGTGGATACGTTGGTGCTGAGCTTATAAGTTTATTATGCACGCACGACAAAATTTCCCTTGAATATCTACTCGTTTCAGAAAACAGTAGCTCTGCAGATATGACTTTTTCACAATTACACCCGCGTTATTTAGGTGTTTGTGACTTACCTTTAGTGTGTTTCTCTCAAGATTGGTTCGATGAAAATATAAATAGCCTTGATGCTGTCTTCTTTGCGACCCCACACGAATTTAGCGCTGACTGGGCACAAGCCTTTGTAGAGAAGGGCGTTAAAGTTTTTGATTTATCTGGCGGTTTTCGTTTAAAAAACAGTGCAGACTATCCTACTTTTTATGGCTTTGAACATAAGCATTTATCTGCACTTGCTCAGGCAAAGTATGGATTAGCTGAATGGCAACAAGACGATATCGCGAATACGCAATTAGTCGCTGTTCCGGGTTGTTACCCAACGGCGAGTTTATTATCACTCAAGCCTATTACCTCAAATAATTATCACATTGAAAATTCACTTATTGTGGTTAATGGTATTAGCGGTGTTAGTGGCGCGGGCAGAAAAGCATCGTTAGCCACCAGCTTTTATGAAGTCAGTTTAACGCCTTACAATATTTTACAGCATAGACATCAACCTGAAATAAGCCAAGAAGCTAATGCACAGGTGATTTTTAATCCTCATCTTGCACCTTATAAAAGAGGGCTAATGGCAACGGTAACGCTACAAATTAAAGCTGGCGTTACTACTAAACAAATCGATGAAGCCTTTATAAATGCTTATCAAGATAAACCGTTAGTGCGTTTAACCGGAGCATGGCCAAAAATCGATAATGTCGCTAATACACCTTTTGCCGACGTACATTGGCAAGTTGACGAAGAAAAGCAGGTTGTTGTGGTGAGCTGTGCCATTGACAACTTATTAAAAGGTGCTGCATCACAAGCGGTGCAATGTGCGAACATTTCGCTTGGCTTACCGAGTGAGTATCGTTTAATCAATAATGCAACGCAGGGGAGTTACTCATGAAAAATTCATCGGTAAATAGTACCAATAAAGCGCTGGTGATTAAAATTGGTGGCGCTATCCTTGAAAAGAAGAATGCATTAGCTGATTTGTTAAACGTTATTGCATCACTAAAAAACCAAGCTGTGGTGTTAGTACACGGCGGTGGTTGTGTGGTTGATGAAATGCTTCACCAAGCAGGGTTTACCACTGAGAAAAAGCACGGTTTACGGGTAACCCCAAAAGAGCAAATGCCGCTTATTGCTGGCGCATTAGCGGGCACTGTAAATAAAGCTATTGTAGCTACCGCATCAAGTTTACATATGCAGGCGGTTGGTTTGTCCCTTAACGATGGCGATATGATTTCATGTACTTTAAGTGAAAAAGGCCTAGGTATGGTGGGTGAACCAAGCGCACATACCAGTAAATTACTTGATACCTTATTAAATGCGAATTTCCTTCCTATTGTTTCTTCCATAGGCTCTTTAGCTAATGGTGAGTTAGTCAATGTAAATGCTGATGACGCCGCCGTCGCTATTTGTCAGCTATTAAATGCTGAACTGTTATTACTCACCGATGTTAATGGGGTAAAAGATGCGAGTGGTGAATATATTGCGTCACTAAATAAAGCTCAGGCAAACACACTTATTGAAGAAGGGGTTATTGCTGGAGGTATGACAGCTAAAGTTAATGCGGCTTTACATGCAGCAAATAAATTACGACGAAGTATCGCGGTTGCCAGCTGGCAGTCGCCTAAACAAATTATAAGTTTATTAAAAGGTGATGCAATCGGTACACGCATCCAACCTAATTAAGTTGAATTAAAAATACTTTTTCGGAAAATATATTATGTCACTTACAAATAGCAAATTAGAAAACTTTCTAGCTGATGAACAGCTAAGTAAAACACAAATAACAGATCTTATAACATTAGCCATAAACATTAAAAAACATCCTGCAGATTATAGCCAAGCATTAGCAGGTAAGTCTGTCGCGATGATTTTTGAAAAGCCTTCATTAAGAACTCACGTAAGTTTTGATATGGGCATTAATAAATTGGGCGGTCATGCTCTATATTTAGGCCAACAAAATGGCAAATTAGGCGAGCGTGAAAGAGTCAGCGATTATGCTAAAAACATTTCTTGTTATGCTGACGTTATTGTCGCGCGTGTTTTTGACAACAGTTCCATTGAAGGTCTCGCTGAGCATGCAAGCATTCCGGTAATAAATGCGCTTTGTGATATTTATCACCCATGCCAAGCGTTGGCTGATTTTGTTACCTTACAAGAGAACTTTGCTGATTTATCGAAAGTTAAACTAGCTTATGTAGGTGACGGCAACAATGTTTCTAATTCATTGATGTTTATGGCAGCAATATTAGGTGTCGATTTCACTTTGGTTTGTCCACAAGGGCATGGTCCTAACATATCTTTATTAAATAAAGCTCAATCATGTGCAGAAGCATCAGGTAGTAAGTTGGTACTTACATCAGATGTGGGTTCTCTAGGGCAACAAGACGCCATTTATACCGACACTTGGGTATCGATGGGGGATGAAGATGCGAGTAAGAAATCTGCTCTTTTAGAGACGTTTTCACCGTATCAAGTAAACCACCAAATGATGAAAAATAGTGGCGCGAGCATTGTTATGCATTGCCAGCCAGCCCATCTAGAGGAAGAAATAACGACAGAGCTTTTTGATAGCGAAATGTCGGTAGTTTTCCAAGAAGCAGAAAATAGAATGTGGGCACAAAATGCAGTGCTAGTAACGCTTTTATCTGAATAATATATTAGAAAACATTACGTCATCCTGAACTTGTTTCAGGATCTAGTTTACGTGGAGATGCTGAAACAAATTCAGCATGACAATTTAACAAGATTAAGTAGGAATAAGACAATGGCTTTAGCAACAAAGAAAAAAATTAAAAAAGTAGTATTAGCATATTCAGGCGGACTAGATACTTCAGCAATCATTCCATGGTTAAAAGAAAACTATGACAACTGTGAAGTTATCGCCTTTTGTGCCGATGTTGGCCAAGGTGAAGAAGAGCTCGAAGGCATTAAAGAAAAAGCGATCGCTTCTGGTGCGTCAGAATGTTACGTCGCAGACCTTAAAGAAGAATACGTTAAAGACTATATCTACCCAATTATTAAAACGGGTGCGGTTTACGAAGGCCAATACTTATTAGGTACTTCAATGGCGCGTCCTATTATTGCTAAAGCTCATATTGAAGTTGCTTTAAAGGTAGGTGCTGATGCCGTTTGTCACGGTTGTACAGGTAAAGGTAATGACCAAGTACGTTTTGAGTCTTGTTTTGCAGCCCTTGCACCAGAGCTAACCGTTATTGCGCCATGGCGTGAGTGGGACATGGTTTCTCGTGAAGACTTACTTGATTACTTAGCTGAACGTGATATTCCCTGTGCAGCTTCATTAACTAAAATTTATAGTCGTGATGCTAACTCATGGCACATATCACACGAAGGCGGAGAATTAGAAGACCCGTGGTGTGAACCTTCTAAAGAAGTTTGGACAATGACTGTTGATCCAATGGATGCACCTGATGTAGCAGAGCGTGTTCAATTAAGCTTTGAAAAAGGTGAATTAGTTGCTGTCGACGGTAAAGACTTTAAAGAAAATGGCTCACCAGCACATGAAGCATTAATGTACTTGAATGATAAAGGTGCAGCACATGGGGTTGGCCGTATCGATATTGTAGAAAACCGTTTAGTGGGCATGAAGTCTCGTGGTTGTTACGAAACGCCAGGTGGCACTATATTAATGGCTGCTTACAAAGGCTTAGAAACATTAATTTTAGATAAGGAATCTCTAAAATATCGGGAGTCTATCGGTCATGAATTTTCTCATGTAATTTACGATGGCCGTTGGTTTACACCATTAGCTAAATCACAACTTGCTGGCGCTGCTTCTTTTGCTGAACAGTTAACAGGTGATGTTGTTGTTAAGTTATACAAAGGCGTAGCTTCTGTAACTCAACGCCGTTCTCCTAACTCTTTATATTCTGAAGCCTTTGCGACTTTTGGTGCCGATGATGTTTACGACCAAAAACATGCAGAAGGTTTTATTCGTTTATTCAGCTTATCAAGCAGAATTACTGCACTTTCTCAAAAGGAGAAGTAACGATGGCTTTATGGGGCGGACGTTTTAAAGGGCAACCAAGTTTACAGTTTAAAAAATTCAATGACTCGCTGCCAGTAGATTACCGCATGGCAGTGCAAGATATTGTCGGCTCGATTGCGTGGGCGGGTGCTATTCATTCTGTGGGTATCATTAATGATACCGAGTTAACTGAACTCACTGCGGCACTTAACGAGTTGAAAGTGTCGGTAGAAGAAAATCCACAGCAGATTTTAGGCTCTGACGCTGAAGATATTCACAGCTGGGTTGAAATTGCACTCATCGAAAAAACAGGTGATTTAGGCAAGAAGCTTCATACAGGCCGTAGCCGTAACGACCAAGTCGCAACAGATCTTAAGCTTTGGTGTAAAGAAACCGGCGGAGAATTATTATTTGCCTTAGTCAATTTACAACAAGCTATGATGAATTTAGCTGAGCGAGAAAAAGATACCGTATTGCCAGGTTATACCCATTTACAGCGTGCTCAACCAATAACATTTGGTCACTGGTGTTTAGCATATGTTGAAATGTTTAACCGTGATATTGGCCGCTTGAAAGATGCGGTATATCGTTTAGATGTTTCGCCATTAGGTTCAGGTGCTTTAGCAGGTACAGCTTATCCAATTGATAGAAATAAATTGGCACATAATTTAGGTTTTAGAACGGCAACCTTGAACAGTTTAGATGCTGTTTCTGACCGAGACCACGTCATTGAGTTACTGGCGTCTGCCAGCATTTCAATGATGCATTTATCACGTTTTGCAGAAGATTTAATCTTCTATAACTCGGGTGAAGCGGGCTTTGTTGAAATGAGCGACCTAGTAAGTTCGGGTTCATCATTAATGCCGCAAAAGAAAAACCCTGATGCCTGTGAATTAATTCGTGGTAAGGCAGGTCGTGTATTTGGCTCCCTTACTGGCATGTTAACCACAATGAAAGCGTTAGCGCTTGCTTATAACAAAGACATGCAAGAAGACAAAGAAGGTCTTTTTGACGCACTTGATACTTGGCAGGAATGTATGGAAATGGCCGTGCTTGTTGCTGACGGTTTAAAAGTAAATCGCTCACGTACATTAGCCGCTGCGCAACAAGGTTATGCTAACGCTACCGAACTAGCTGATTACCTTGTCAGTAAAGATATTCCATTTCGTGAAGCACATCATATTGTTGGTGAGGTGGTACTTGCAGCCATTGATAAAGGTGTACCGTTAGAAAACTTAACCTTAACTCAATTACAAGAATATAATGATAAAATTGGCCAAGATGTTTATCAACATTTATCGATTGAGTCGACGCTCGATAAGCGTGAAGCACTAGGTGGTACATCACGTGGGCAGGTTGAAAAAGCACTCGCAAATATTCAATCAAACGAGAGCGAAATTCTTAATGAAAATGTTGTTGGTGCTCCAGGAAAACAACAAACAAAAGGTGCATTAAAGCAAGTTAAACAACGCTTGAATGCACAAAAAGCGGCAGCTATGTCAGTGCGTCGAGCGAGAATGTCTGATGTAGACAGTATCTTTACCTTAACGAGTTTTTGGGCTGGTAAAGGTGAAATATTGCCGCGTACTCGCGATAATATTATTCATGATATTCAAAACTTCGTTGTTGCTGAACTTGATGGAGAGGTTGTAGGTTCAGCCTCGCTTTATATTTATCAAACTGAGCTTGCTGAAATACGTTCAGTCGTTATTGCAGAGCCTGCTCAAAAACAAGGCCAAGGTGAAGCGCTCGTTCAATACTTACTTGAATTTGCGCATCAAATGGAATTACAGAAAATTATTGTTTTAACGTATATTCCTCAATACTTCTCTGGCTTAGGTTTTAACTTAATTGAAAAAAGTTCATTAGCGGAAAATATTATTGAAGACAGTGAACCAACACCACATAAAGATCCGGCGGATGAAGTTGCCATGGAGTACATTGTTGATCGTTCGGGCAATGAAAAAACACACGCTTAATTGAATTGAAATCGTCAGGAATAGAAAAAAGCATCATGGATAACAATATAAATAACGTTAAATGGTTTAGAAGTGCAGCACCTTATATTAATGCGCATCGTGGTAAAACTGTGGTGTTAATGTTTGGTGGCGAAGCAGTTTCTCATCCAAATTTTGCAACTATTATTCATGATATTTCGTTATTACGTAGTTTGGGTGTAAAACTTGTGGTTGTGCATGGCGCAAGGCCACAAATTGAAGAACGCATGACTCAGCGTAATATCGAAACGAATATTGAAAATAATATTCGGGTGACTGACGCAGAAACGTTAGTTGCAGTAAAAGACGCAACTGGCTCGTTGCGTTTACATATCGAAGCGTTACTTTCTACCGGACTAGTAAATTCACCGATGCACGGCTCTCAAATACGAGTAAGCACGGGGAATTTTGTTATTGCAAAGCCAATGGGGGTCCGTGAAGGCATAGATTACAAATATACTGGCAGTGTTAGACGAATCGACTCTGACGGTATTAATATGCAGCTTGATTATGGCTCAATTGTTTTGCTTTCTCCTATTGGTTATTCACCCACGGGCGAAGTGTTTAATTTGGCTTTAGAAGATGTAGCGGCTCAAACTGCTATTGCATTGAAAGCAGACAAATTGATCACACTCACCGAAGATGATGGTTTACTCGATAAGACAGGTAAGTTAATTCGTAGCTGTAGTGTTCGCACGGTAAAAAATTTATTGGATGAAAACGACTGCCATGTCAGGCAATTACTGCTTCGAGCTATTATTAAAAGCGGTGAAAACGGTGTTGAACGCTGTCATTGTGTTAGCTATCAAAGTGATAGCGCTTTATTGCAAGAGCTATTCACCCGTGACGGTGCCGGCACGTTAATCGCTAAAGATCATAAAGAGCAAATAAGCACCGCGACTATTGATGATGTTGGGGGGATTTTAGATTTATTGGCTCCGCTTGAAGCTGAAGGCGTGTTGGTTAAACGTTCAAGAGAACTATTGGAAGTAGAAATTGAGCGCTTTACAGTGCTGAAAAAAGAAGATGTCATTATCGCTTGTGCAGCGCTTTACCCTTACCCAGAAGCTAATTCAGGTGAAATAGCCTGTGTCGCTATCCACCCTGATTATAGAAAAGGTAACCGTGGTGGCCGTCTTATGGATGAATTAGCAAAAGAGGCCAAATTACAAGGTTTGGATTCACTTTTTGTATTAACGACAGTGAGTGGTCATTGGTTTCAAGAGCAAGGCTTTATTGAACAACCAATTGCTAAACTGCCAGCTGGAAAGCAGGAAATGTATAATTTTCAAAGAAAATCTAAAGTATTCATCAAGGATATTTAACCTCTCCTGCGGTAGAGTTTATTAGCTACTACTCGAACATACCTTTGTCATCTAAACGGTGGTAACCTACTAGGCCAGAAGCAAGTTAACTTAACAAGACTACAGACAGTTTATTAAATTACAAACACCACTTTAGAGTGGAATATACGTTATTATTTAATGTTTAATCTTATCGATGTAGCAAAAGTGTGTCATTTTGGTTACATTTAGGGCATATTATGTATCTTGTTCGTACTTGTAGTTAAGGTTAAGTTTGCAATGGTGGTATTTCGTTTATTATTGAGTTCCACCTTTATGTTTATTCTGAGCTCCAGTATATGCTTTTTTGCAAATGCGCAAGATGGTTTTCTACTTGAAAGTGGTAACAAATTAACAACTCAACTCTCATCTGAATATGGTCAAATAAGTAATTTTCTTTACCAAGCTGATAACGAAAAAAATACCGGTTATTTTAAAGTTGAGCCGTCGGTATTTTTGCAAACCCAAATGTCTCGTCACTTAATGCAACTTGATGGAAAAGTCAGTCATTATAAATTCACCGATTTCAGCGAAGATGATCATAGTAATCTGTTATTACAGCCTAAATATTTTTTCAAGCTCGATGGCAATAAAACACTCTTTGCAAAAGTCAAATGGGCAGAAGCTTATGAATATCGTGGAACGGGCTTATCATTGGGGGATGCAGAGTCGTTATCAACAGGTGATGATAAAAAAACAGTTTCAACAAATTTCGGGTATTTATACGGGCAAGAAGGTTCAGTAGCTAAACTTAAACTCTCTATAGGGCAAGATGATTTTCGTTATAAAACTCGACGAGAACAAAGCCAATTACTTGACCGAAAAGATACGACAGCTAAAGCGGGTTTTGATTATTTACTTTCTGGGAAAAGCTACTTTGCCATTGACTTAGATTATACTCAGTCAGACTTTAAGCATAACGCTGCATTAAATAAAAATAAATATGCGGTATTAGTCGGGCTGAAGTGGCAATCAACAGCTGTCACACAATTACAGGCGTTAGCTGGCTCTCATAAATTGAGTTTTGACGATAAAAACTTAGTCAGTGATAGTGGTTTTAAATGGCGGGTTGCTGTTGATTGGCGACCAACCGACTTTATGAAAGTGAACATAAACACACAAAGAAATTATGAATCAGCGAATAGAATAGCTGATAGCTATCGTATTGTTGATAGCACTAATTTTCAAATATCGAATCAATTTACTGAGTTTTTTCGAACATCGGCCACTATAGGCTATAAAAAAGAAGAAATTGTTTACTCTGACAAAAAGGAAGATGAAAACTATTTTTATTCAGAGGTTAGGCTTAATTATCAAAGAAATGAATGGTTAACGCTATTCGCTAGTTTCATTATTAAGGAGCTTGACGCAAGTGAAGATAAGCTAAATTATCAGGGTAATAGCTTATCACTCGGTTTTAGTGTTATTATTTAGAATTGGATGAAAAATATGCGATTGTGGCTTTCATTAGTAAGTTCACTATTAATACTTTGTAGTTTTTTAAGTGACGCTACTGATTATGCATTGGGGCCCGGTGACAAAATACATATTGTTGTTTACGGTGAGGCTGACTTAACTACAGATGTAAAAATTGATAAGTCTGGTTTTATATCATTTCCATTCTTAGATGATATACAAGCTATAGGTTTATCAACTAAACAATTAGAACATGTTATAAGAGAAGGCTTATTGGGAGATTATTTAATTGATCCTCAAGTCTCAGTTTCTATCGCTATGTATCGTCCATTCTTTATCCATGGACAAGTTAAGCGCCCTGGAGGGTATCCATACCAGGATGATTTAACATTGGATAAAGCAATAGCTATTGCAGGGGGGCTATCTAATAGAGCATCCACTTCCGATTGGAAAATCACTCGTTTGGTGAATGGAATGAAAGTGACGATAGTAGGTAATGTAGCTACTGAAATTCAACCTGATGATATTATCAAAATTGAACAAAGTTTTTTTTAAAAAAGGCACAAAAGGAACAACATAAAAGGACTTAAATTAACAGTAAAGAGTAGTATATTGAACGATAAGCAAAGTGTAAATTTTAACACCGCAAACCAACAAGAGGTGGCTTTAAAAGAAGTTTTAACGCCGCTATGGTCGCGACGGTGGAAAATTATATTCATTACACTGTTAATTTCATTAATGGTGGCTTTTTACGTTTCCCTTTTAAAACCCTCTTATAAAGCTACTGCTATCTTACAAATAGGTAGCAATAAACCTGCGAATACTTTGTCGATTAATGAGGCGTTTAATGAATCTAATGCCAGCAAAGAGCAGGTTAAAACGCAATATGAGCTTTTGAAATCACGGAAGTTTGCTGAGCGTGTTATCGTAAGTTTAAATTTGGTTGAACATGAAGAATTTAATAGTGGTAAGTATAACGATAAAATCAGTTTTTTTTCTGATATAGGCAAAAAGACTGTTACTCCTTCAGTGAGTAGTGTTATTTCGGCGTTTAAAAGTCGTTTAACCATTTCTCCTATAGCAAGTACCGAACTAGTCAAAATTAGTTTTGTTGCACATTACCCTAAATTAGCACAGCAAGTGGCTAATCAAATTGGCATCACCTATTTACAATATCAAGATGAAATTCATAGTGCTTCTAAAGAGTCGACATCGCAGTGGTTGGTGGATCAACTTGAAGAACTAGGGAAAAAACTAGAAACATCAGAACAAGCATTACAAGAATATCGTGAAGTAGAGGGGATTGTTGGCCTTTCTGGTGTAGCGGGTTTGATGTCGGCAGAACTGACAGAACTGACCTCTGAAATGCTTAAAGCATCCAAACATGAAGATGATTTAGAGGTGGTTTATCAAAGTATTCAAAAACGTCGGGGTAATACTTCTGGCCTTTTAGAATTACATGAAATCAGTAATCAACAAAGTATAGTGCAATTACGTCGCGCTGATGAAAAAGTAAGTCGAAAGCTCTTTGAATTAGCTAAGCGTTATGGACCTAAGCATCCTAAGCGTATCGCTGTCGAAGCTGAATTAGAATCATTACAAACACTTATTGTTCGTAAAGTGAATGAAGTGGTTATTTCTGTTGAAAAAGACTATATGAATTCGGTAGCAAAGGTCAAAGGAACGAAACAGCGTTTAGCTGAGTCTAAAAAAGATTACCTTAGATTAAGTCGTTTACAGAACAGGCTTTCTCAGTTGCAGCGAGAAGTTGATACGAACAAAGAACTTTATAATAACTACCTTGTGCGCTTAAAAGAGGCAGATGCTATGGGTAATTACAAATCAAACTTTTATGTACGCTTTATCGATAAAGCCATTGTGCCCCGTAATAAATTTGCTCCTAATAAAGCACTGATGGTGATTATTAGTTTTGTGCTTTCATTGGCGATAATCTCAATAATAATTATTATGCGAGAATTGTTAATGGACACGTTGAATTCACGCCGTAAATTAGAAAATTTTAGTGAAGCACCTATTCTAGCCGTACTGCCTAAATTCAAAAGTTCTAATCACGAAAAGAAAGAAGATTCTTACTACACCGATAATCGTTTTACCGAAGCAGTGCGTACCTTAAGAACCGCTCTATTATTTAATGGCGAAAGTAAACCAGCGAAAGTAATAGCCATTACATCTTCTGTACCGAATGAAGGTAAGTCGACAGTAGCCCTACACTTAGCTCGCTCGTTCAGTGAAATGGAAAAAGTATTGCTAATTGAAGCCGACATGCGCCATCCAACGATAGCGAAAAATATGAAATTAAACCCTCATCGTCCGGGGTTATCTAATCTGCTCGCGAAAACACATCAAATTAATGAATGTATCATTCGTGATAAAAACGTAAAATTAGACATATTAACCTCGGGTATATCTCCTGCTAATCCATTAGCTTTTTTGTCAATGAAGCGCTTTAATATGTTGATTAAAGTTTTTGGTAACTTTTATGACCGTATTATTATTGAAACACCGCCAGTGAATGCGGTTAGTGATGCTGTCATTATTTCAAAGTTAGTTGAAAATGTGCTTTATGTCGTACATGGCGAAAAAACCAAGCGTGAGCAAATAACTACAGGTCTACGCATGCTTAAGCAGGTTAATGCCCCTGTTGTAGGCGTTGTTATTAACCATAGTCAAAATATTGATACCGATAAATATCAGAATAAATATTATAACGATCGCACTAACATCATTAAATTGCCGATTCGTAAACAGGGCTAATGCTGACCGACCTATTAATCACTTCCGCTTATTGAAAACTTAGGTAGAATAAGCAATAGTTTTTATCTGCAATGATATTTCAATCCATAATATGAAATCACACCAGCACTTTTCCTTGCAAAAATATAATAGCTTTGCCGTAGTCGCAACGACACCTGTTATTTATTATCCAAAAAATGAAGAAGAATTACAGTCACTGTCCGTGCTCACTCAGAATAACTTTTATATTCTAGGTGAGGGTAGCAATACTCTTTTTGTCGAAGGTAATACACCGGTAATAATTAAGCCAGAATTTTTAGGAATAAAGATTGAAGAAAGTAGCGATTTTTACGATGTACACGCCGCATGTGGTGAGAATTGGCATACATTGGTTTGTTCCTGTATTGAACAAGGCATTAATGGTTTAGAAAACTTAGCGTTGATCCCCGGCAGTGTAGGAGCGGCACCTGTACAAAATATTGGTGCCTATGGCGTTGAGGTGGCTGACTTCGTTGAAAGCGTTAGTTGGTTTGATTTTGAAAAAAACAAATCAGTGTTGTTAAATAAAACTCAGTGTGAATTTGATTACCGTGCCAGTATATTTAAGAAAAATTTAAAGAATAAGGGCATTATTACTCATGTTACCTTACGGCTTCCTAAAAATTGGCAACCAAGACTGAGCTACCAAGGCTTAAACTGTTTACCTAAACACAGTAATGCTTTTGATATTATGAATGCAGTGATTGGGATACGAAACAGTAAATTGCCTGATCCGAATATCATTCCTAACGCGGGCAGTTTCTTCAAAAATCCGATAGTAACTACTGAACAGTTTTTACGACTTAAAGCTACTCACCCCAAAATTCCTCACTACCCACAAAAAGATGACACCATTAAATTGGCAGCAGGGTGGTTAATTGAAGTATCAGGATTAAAAGGCTACCAAATGAACGGTGCTGCCGTTCACGATAAACAAGCATTAGTGATAACAAACCCTAAAGCAGCTAACGGAGAAAGTATCAGGAACTTGGCTGCTTTCATCCAACGAAAAGTTTATGATCGCTTTGCAATTAGTTTACAGCCAGAAGTAAGAATGATTGCTGAGCACGGTGAAATAATCTTAGGGGATTTAAGCTAATATGGCGAAAGTAATTCGAGAACAGCTTATTCAGTATTTAGCTAATGGGCAGTTTGTTTCTGGTCAATGGTTAGGTGAAGAGTTAGGTGTAAGTCGCGCAGCAATATCAAAACATATTGCTTCATTAGGAGAAATGGGGCTTGATGTCTACAGTGTTACAGGAAAAGGCTATAAACTTGCCGAGCCCTTGTCACTACTTGATGAAAATAAAATTCAACAGCAGCTTCATATCTTAAAGCAAGAAAATAAAGTTGAAGTACATAACCTTATCGATTCTACCAATAGTTACTTATTACGCCGTTTACCTAATCAAAATAAAAACTTACAAGTTTGCTTAGCCGAATACCAAGATGCAGGCAGAGGCCGAAGAGGCCGCCAATGGATATCGCCATTTGGTTCGCATATTTATATGTCAATGTACTGGTACTTAGAGCAAGGTATGGCCGCAGCTATGGGGTTAAGTGTTGTTGCAGCGCTAGCCGTAAGTGATGCAATAAAAACACTTTATAAAATTGAAGTGGAATTAAAGTGGCCAAATGACATTTATTACAATGGCGTAAAGCTTGCCGGCATTCTTATTGATCTAGAAGGACAGGCATCAGAGCCTTGCCATTGTATTATTGGTATTGGTTTGAATATTAATATGCCGAAAAAAAGTGCTGAAAAGGTTGATCAAGCCTGGACTGATTTACAAACCGCTGTTGCTATGGGCAATAGTGATAAAATGATTGGAATTGACCGGAATGAATTAGCGACTAGGTTAATTGAAAAGCTATCGATACGTCTTCAACAGCACCATCAACATGGTTTAAATTCAATGATTAACGAATGGGCTAAACAAGATATTTACCTCAACAAACCAGTTAAACTCATTACAGGTACACGTGAGAAAATAGGCATTTGTCGTGGTATTAATAATCAAGGAGCCTTACTGTTAGAAACGGACGGACAAATTTCACCCATTTATGGTGGTGAAGTAAGTATGAGAGGCATTCAATGAAGCTCTTAATTGATATTGGTAATAGTCGAACGAAATTTGTTTTTGAAAGAGATAATAAATTAACTGAAATTAAACACATAGATAATAATGCGGTGAATAATGAGTGGTTATCGAGTATTGCGATGGACGTTGAAAATATTACACTTGCAAGCGTCAATCAAAGTAAGTTAGCGAATGTTTTCTCAATATTTGCAGAACATAAAAAAATTAGTTTCATGCAAGTAAAAAGTGAGAGTAAGCGATTTGGTGTGATCTCTAGTTATCAGGAACCGACGACTTTAGGTGTTGACCGATGGTTAACTTTACTCGCAGCAAATACATTATATAAAAATAAGAATGTATTAATCATAGATGCCGGCACTGCAACAACGGCTGATTTACTGGATAATAATGGTTGTCATGTAGGTGGCTGGATACTGCCAGGTATAGATACACTCTTTAATAGCCTCTTGGTAAATACGACACATGTTTCAGCGACTCAATCGCCAATATCAAGCTTAGCCTTTGGAAAAAACACCTCCGAGTGTGTTAATAACGCTTGTTGGGCGGCCACTATTGGGTTTATTGAACAAGCAATTACTAAAGCAAAAGAAATAATGCTTGTAGATAACGTATTGATTACCGGAGGGAATGCTAAAGGCATAAGCAAGCTAATGATAGAGAAACATAAAGTTATCGATAAACTAGTGTTTCTTGGAATGCAGCGTTTTTAACCATGCTTCACCTTAATTTTAGCGAAGAGTAATAGCCATTTTTGCTGTTTGATGTCTAAAAAAACATCAAACGGTTAAAAACATGGTTTTTTTTTGTTTTACCACTTGCAAGGCGCAAAACATTCCACTAGAATTCGCACCACTTAATGTAGTGCCGACTTAGCTCAGTTGG
>Ga0209396_1003236_pt1 | contig 16557 bp, 17 predicted proteins | sample GOMGulsemesocosm_6_FD_184638 | JGI IMG/M metagenome (GOLD analysis project Ga0209396, IMG submission 184638) | Methane-oxidizing microbial communities from mesocosms in the Gulf of Mexico - GOM8C Gulf of Mexico (SPAdes) (version 2) | ecosystem: Environmental > Aquatic > Marine > Cold seeps...
AGATATATTTTATTTTTATACATTTTTGTGAGAGTAAACTAGGCATTAATTGCCCTTATTTATCAATACAATTTATTTACATGTTTATCAATCATTTATTTAATGTTTATAAAATGTAATCAAGTTGCAATATAACAGACAGGTATCAATTAACTTTCCTCTATTATTTTTAAGAAATAATTAATTTATTTTATAGCGGACTATAATATTCAAACCTAAAGCTTTGTTTTTTCTAACTTAATATACATTCGAAAATTTTATATATTTAATTAGATTTATTTATGAAAGATACTATTTAATATTGTATTTGGTAGGTTTTTATACAAAAACATTGTAGAAGTAGATTTATAACAGAGGTATAAAATAAGCCGGTAATCTATCACCGGCTTTATTTTTTTTGAAATTAGTTAAAAGTTATAGGTTAATTTTGCGTAATAAAATCCACCATTGTAATCAAATGGCCCGCTTTCATAGTATTGTGCACCGAGTTGTCCATAAGATTCTTGAGGCAGTTCATGTGCTTCTTGGTCTAAAATATTATTACCGCCGACTGATATGGTAAATTGATCTGTCATGTAATAACTAATTTCTGCATCTAGCGTGACAGCAGAATCGGCTGTTTCATTCCAACCACCAGCACCAGCATCATCTGCATGTACAGCAAAATATTCACCAAAATAATTAACTCTAATGAATGAGCTCACCATATCCCAATCTTGTGCAATAGTAAATGTACCACGATGATCTGGCATACCTTCTTCCAATCGGCGTACCTTGCCTAAATCAACAGTATCAGGATTAAACTTATCTACCGTAGTCTCATTCCAGTTATAAGCCAAACTGAACTTTGTACTACCGCCAAATAAATCCATCGCATAATTCGCTACGACATCAACTCCTTGCGTTGTTGTATCAAAGTCATTAGCAAAATATGTTACAGCAGAAATAAGCTCGGGGTTGACAACTCCTAACGCCTCAAGTGCGGTATAATCCGAAGAGAGCACATCAATTTGACTTGATTGGGCTATGCGATCGGTTACTTCGATATTATAATAATCAGCAGTTAAAAATATATCTCCCAAAGTGACTACAATACCACCAGCATAACTAACAGATTCTTCTGGATCTAATTCCTTGCCGCCATAGAATGCAGAAAGCGGCGCTGTAGGCGGCGCTAAAAAGGTTTGGATTAACTCACCATCGACAAGGGAGGTTTGTGTATTAACAACATTTGCTTGGCCTACAGTAGGGGCTCTAAAACCAGTGCTATGAGATGCTCTTAAGGATAAGTCATCAGTTAATGCAAATTGTGCAGTGATTTTATAATTAGTTGTAGTACCAAATGACGTAAAGTCTTCATACCTCACAGCTGCTCCTACTAAAAAGTCTTCAGTAAAGTAGGCCTCTAAATCGATATATGATGCAAAACTTCTGCGAGTGTTTACGCCTTGTGATTCAGGTCCAAAACCTTTAAAACCATGAGAACCAATGTTAAAGCCCTGATCAGCAAAAGGACCTGCTTTCCAAGATGCTTCTTCACCTGAAATAATTTCAAAGCTTTCTTCACGCCACTCTAAACCTAAGGCGACATTTATCGGTTCATCTAATCCTAAATCTATCCCTTTAACGATATCTAAATTAAAACTTTTTTCTAATTGTATATACTTACCAGTATCAAATTCTGTTGGTGTTTCTAGTCCCATTGAAGGGTTTAGGGTGTTTTTTAAATTGAAGTTAGATTCATTACGACCAACGGTACCACTAATATCGTAGTACCACTCCTCTAAAAACCCAGATCTGATTTCACCTTTTGTTCCCATGGCTAAAGATGTATCTGTAATATTGCCACCAAAAGCAGGTGTATAGCCCCCTGGCATGAGCTGGTTCATAGAGAAACAGTTTGGATCAGCTACCATAGCTGCATATGCTGCTGTATCAAGTACATTGCCAACATTTGCAGGAACAGTAGCACAACTAGATTGGTCACCATTAACAGCACCAACTAATAACGTTAAACCTTCATCATTTGAAAATACATTGCCACGGTTATGCGGGTTACGATAATAAAAACCTCCAGTCACATCACGTTCAGAATAGTTACCAAACATATAAAACTCTTTATCATTGCCAACATCAAAACCTACATTGCCAAAAAAAGTAACATCATCTTCTATTTCTGGATTACCCCAAATTTGAGCGGGACTAATTACGGAAGTATTACCCGCATTAAAAAGGGCTGCGGCATCGGGACGTTGTACACTACGACTAGTAGCATCTGCTTTTTTAAACTGAAAACTCAAATTAGCAAATCCATTGTCAGTAAAGGGCATACCAATGTTGCCATCTACAATAACTTGGTTACCATCACCTTCAAAGTATTCCCCCGTTTTAACTGATATTGAACCGCCTTCAGATGAATCCTTTAATACAAAATTCATTACACCTGCAATTGCATCCGATCCATACTGTGCGGCAGCGCCATCGCGTAATACTTCAACTTGTTTAATGGCAACGCTAGGTATTACAGATATATCAGGCCCTTGAGCACCGTCATTTACACCACCACCTTGGAATGCAATTACAGAAGCTCTATGTCTTCTCTTGCCATTTAATAATACTAATGTACTATCAGATGATAAACCTCTGAGATTCACCGGTCGTATAAGTGTTGCGGCATCACTAATTGGTTGTGCCCTTACATTAAAGGATGGTACTGCTCCCACTAGCATTTCAAGCATATCGCTTGAGCCATTTTTCCCTAACTCATCACCGCCAATGATGTCTATTGGTACAGGAGAGTCAGAAATTGAACGCGGTGCAGATCGCGAGCCTACAACGGCAATTTTTTCAATATTTTTATCTGCCACAACTTCATCACCTTCAGCACTGATTGCTGAACTTGAATAAAATACACCAGCAGTAATTGTTAATCCCATCCTGACGGCAATGTTAAGAGAAGTGTATTGAGTTTTCATCGTATATCCCCAGATATATTTGCTTTTTGTTGATCTGAAAGTGTTAAGCTCAATCAATGGCAACGACAATAACTAATACCTTAATGATTTAGCTAAAACATTTAGTTAATTAATATTAGGAGGGAATTGATGGTTTTTCCTCTATCTGAGTTAATTATTTATAAAACAAGGATAATGGATATCATAAAAGGGAAAGAGTTTAACTTTGATTATGTTGCCTGAGCTTCATTTTCTAGTTTAGCTTTTTGGGCTAAAAGCCATTGAGAATATGCTTCATGATAAGCATCCCATACACATGGACAGCAACTGCCACCGCCACAACAATCATCGTCAGCTGGACGTTCAGGTTTTTTAGGTTCACTATTTTTCATTTTTGAGTATTCGAATATCTAATTAACTAAATTTTATCATACACATGACTTTCTTACGATATTTAACACTTTAATTTGGCACTTATACCGAGAGTGTGTGACAATTACATAATGAAATTATATTTATATCTCCATAAAGCACCTATTAGAGTTGTAAAAATCAGCCATAAACGAAGTCGTTTAAGGTTAAGACGTACTATGCTGCAGCTAAAAGTTGCTTTAGCCCAAGAAACGCTTGAAACAAAAGAAATGATCATTATTTATAAGCGTTATACTAAAAAGCAAGCAACGCCTGAAGAACTTAAAATTGCAAACCAACAATTTTTTGATGTGCTTAAAGGCTTAGGTTTAGGTGTTTTTGCAGTTTTACCATTTGCACCGATCACAATTCCTGTCATCGTAAAGTTAGGAAAAGTAGTGGGTGTTGATGTATTACCAAGCTCTTTCAATACAGCACCTTCAAACACAAAAAAAAAATAATTTACAATTTCCGATATGCTTTTAAAATTAACGGTAATAGTCTTAATTAAACAGTCAATAAATCATAATATAATAACTCATTATTTAAACTTATCTTATTCAAACAACAAACACATACCTTTCAAATAATTATATTGCTATGCTTAATGTAACTTAACTTATTATTATGAGCACTATGAAGAATCTATTTTGTTTTGGTAGTAAAGGTACCCCTTTATTTATTCTACCAACTTGTGAGTTTGAATCATGGAAAATTCAGCAATCAGATTTTATTCAATCTTGGTTAAATTCAACAAGCTTTTCAGGAAAAGGGCTTACATTACTTCCTGATAATAATACGGGAAAAGTCTCTCAAGCAGCGTATTTTGTAGAAGATATAACTTCTTATTGGCAATGTGGTGACCTAGCATGTTTATTACCAGCAGGTGAATATTTTTTTCAAGGTGAAGATAAGCAAAGAGATCTTATTGCATTTGGCTGGGCGCTGGGCGCATACCAATTCGATTCATATAAAATTAATACAAAAACTAAAGCCAAACTCGTTATTGATTGTCAGCAAACATTAGATAAATATTCAGACTTAATACAAGGCATCGTTTTAGTCAGGGATTTAGTCAACACACCAGCTTGCGATATGATGCCACAACATTTAGCTGAAACAATGCAAGACTTAGCAAATACTTTTGGTGGCGAGTTTAGTCAATGGATAGGCGATGAACTGTTAGAACAGAATTACCCAACTATTCATATGGTAGGTAGAGCAAGCGAGCATAAACCTAGATTAATCGATCTTAGTTGGGGTGACATAAACGCCCCTAAGGTGACTTTAGTTGGCAAGGGAGTTTGTTTCGACTCAGGTGGTTTAGATTTAAAACCTGGTGCAGGCATGCGTAATATGAAAAAAGATATGGGCGGAGCAGCCCATGTTATTGGCTTAGCGCACTTAATAATGGCATTTAATTTACCTGTGAGGCTAAGAGTTTTAGTTCCAGCAGTAGAAAATGCGGTATCGAATAATGCTTTTAGGCCTGGTGATGTCATTAAAACACGTAAAGGCATTACTGTTGAAATTGACAATACAGATGCTGAAGGTCGATTAGTATTATGTGATGCGCTCAGTGAAGCACAAAACGATGAACCTGATTTACTAGTAGATTTTGCCACGCTAACAGGTGCATGCCGGGTTGCATTAGGTACTGAACTACCAGGTTTTTTCACTAATAACGATGCTGTTGCTGCAGGATTAATTCAATCAGGTAAAAAGGTAGGTGATCATGTATGGCAATTACCTTTATATTCACCTTATAAAGATATGTTGAAAAGTGATGTAGCTGACTTATCTAACTGTGCAGTTTCAGGTTTTGGCGGTGCAATAACTGCCGCTCTTTATTTACAAGAATTTGTTGAGCCACATACACCTTGGATACATTTTGACGTAATGGCTTGGAACAATAGAAAACTGCCAGGTCGTCCTATTGGTGGAGAAGCGTTTGGTGTACGCGCTATGTTTGAGTATATTCAAACTAGATATTCAAACTAGATATTCAAACTAGATATTCAAACTAGATATTCAAACTAGATATTCAAACTAGATATTCAAACTAGATATTCAAACTAGATATTCAAACTAGATATTCAAACAAAATAGGTCTAAGTCACTTTAGACCTATTTTTTATTTTTATTATCTAGTGATTCTAATAGCGTATTTAGGTCATTATTTTCGCCATCCGCAAGTTGCTCAATTAACAATCTCAATATTCGGGATTTAGCAAACCCAGAATTCTCAGCTAAATCATTTAGTTGCTCTATATGAGCAGGGGAGAGCGTGAATGTGGCATTTTTAAAGTTTCTTTGTCTTTTTTTATCTGTAGCTGTATTTTCTTCAAGATTAGGCGCTAAAATTGACTTTCCTTTTGCATAAGATGCAGCATCTTCTATAAAGTCATCTATATCAATTTTTTTTCGTTTTTTAGCCGCAGCTTTTCGTTTTAAATCAGCTAAACTCATGAGAGTCTCCGGGCTGCTTTGATAGCATCTCTTCTGCTATTGCAATAATCTCTAATGCTGCTTTGCCACCGGGGTCTATTTCAAGTACAGACTCGCCATTTTCTTCACTATCATCATATATATTTCGGCTGTAGGTAATACATTCTAATACATTAATGCCAAAAGTTTCACATACTTCTTTAGCTTCTAAGATCCTTGATGCTTGATTCGGTAATGAAGGGCATTGAGTCATTACAAAAGAAGCATTCATTTTTGGGTTTACCATTTTACAAGTTGATAGAATATCTTCCATATGAGGTACTGTTTTTAAATCGCGACGTTTTGGTCTGAGGGGAATTAATACATGATCGGCCACTGACATTGCAGCACGTAATGCCAAGTTATCTTGACCGCCACAATCAACAAGTAAATAGTCATAATTATTTTCTAAACTTATTAAGTCATTTCTTATTTTACCATACAACTGAACGCAATTAATAAGTGGTAAATCAGGGTTGTTATTCCTTGCTTGAATCCAATCAGAAGTTGTTCTTTGTGGATCACAATCTATCATTAAAACAGATGACTTTTTATGTTTTGCAAGATAAACACCTAAATTTTGTGCTAAACAGCTTTTACCACTGCCACCTTTTTCACCGCCAACGAGAATGATCATAAATATAAACTCCAATTCCTTAAATACAAATAATTTCCATTTATTTATTGAAAATTAAACCAATATCGTACCAACCATGATCTTGTTTAACTGACCTTAAAACTCGGGCTAAATATATTTTACTGTCCATTTGATTAGATTTAAATTGCACTTTAACATGAGTATCAATTTCAATATCACGCTCAATGCTAAATTTAATACCACCCTGAGAAATATCAAGACACATTACATCCCTGATATATTGACGTTCATTTTCACCTTGCCAACTTACTGTAATAAGTTGTTTTTCCATATCTAAACGTAAGGAAACACGTCTATCCTCAACATTTTCCATTTATTGCTCCATAAAAACATAAAAATTTCACATGCCTTTTAAAGTTTAGTTTAAAAATACAATATTGTTAGAAAGATAATTTAATTAGTTATTTTAAGAAGAGGGAGAACATAAGAGTAGATAGTGAAAAGTGGGGGGGAATTTTACTTTTCACTTGTATTGAAAGGTTTTAAACCATTACCATTAATAAAGAGGTTACTCTGTAGGACCCCAAGGCATTGGTTGCAGTAATGGGTATCCTATTATCTAAACGTTTTAGTTTTTACAAGCTACTACTGCTTGGTTAATTAACTCTAACCCTGTTTGATTACAATCAGGTAAGCTTGCAGAACTTGGTTTTAATGGTGTCGTTCTTTCACCCCATTGAATATAACTTGCGGCCCAAGTAAGACCCGCTCCAAATGCAGCAGACATAACTTTGGAATTTGGTTGTATGATCCCTTGCTCTACAGCTTCGCAAATGGCGATAGGAATCGTTGCCGCAGAAGTATTACCATAGTTTTGTATATTTACCATGACTTTATCATCACTAACCGACAACTTTTGTTGTATTGCTTGAATAATTCTTAAGTTTGCTTGATGTGGAATTAATACATCAATATCGTTTAATTCAAGCTTAGCTTGCTCCAATACAGCATCACACGCTTGGGTCATGCCTTTCACTGCACGTTTAAAAACTTCTCGTCCTTCAAATAGTAAATCAGATGGCCCTACAGGTTTATCATATTTATTTATATCAGTACCAAAGTTTGTAATATGTAAAATGTCTCTATTACTCGTATCACAGCCAGTCTTACTTGCTAACAAACCAGACTGTTCTTCTGTTGCTTCAATAACAACAGCACCGGCACCATCGCCAAATAACACTGCGCTGTCTCTTTTTGACCAGTTCACATACCAAGTCATACGTTCAGCACCAATTATCACTGCTTTTTTTATCATTCCAGCATTAATTTGAGCTGTTGCATTTTGAAGGGCATATAAAAATCCAGAACATGCAGCATTCACATCACAGGCAGCCGCATCCGTGGCATTCAGGTTTTTTTGTACTAAAGATGCAGTATTGGCAACCAAAGTTGATGGACTACAGGTTGCCAATAAAACTAAATCTATTTCATCGCCATTGATACCCGCACAGTCCAATGCTTGTTGTGCTGCGACAGTGGCAAGCTCTGCAGTTGAAACATGGCTGATCCTACGTTCAGAAATACCAGTTCTGGTTTTGATCCATTCATCATTTGTATCGACAACAGTACTTAAATCGTCATTTGATAATTTTGCTGGTGGAATACATTTACCCCAACCTGTAATTTTTGCGTATGTCATACTGTGTTCCAAATATTATTCATCTAGTAGCAAGTCACTATTAGTGGTCTGATGAGTTATATCAAAAATACAAACCTAAAACTACACCTAGATTTAAGTAATCTAATTTTTAATCTGTTTTTCAGGGGTTGGGCTTTCAATATTTTCACCTAAATAACTGGCTAACATTTCTAATATTAACTTGGGGTTATCTCCACGTGAAATATGTAATATGCCATCACGTACTAACATCATATGCTGTTTAATTTCGTCAGCTCTTTCACCTAACTTGTTTGCTAAAGGCCCTGTAAAAGCATTTGCCAATAATGCACCATAAAGTGTCGTTAACAAGGCGACAGACATTGAAGGGCCAATACTTTTAGGATCATCCATAGCGACTAACATGGCCACTAAGCCAATGAGTGTACCTGCCATACCCATCGCAGGAGCAAGCTCAGTAAAACTATTTAATACCTTAATAGATTGATTATTTCTTTGGCGCGTTTGTAAAATCTCTCGATTAAATGCAAATTCTATGGTTTCAGTATCATGACCATCAAGTAATAAATTCACACCTTTTTGTAAATATTCATCATCGAGTGTTTTATCTTCTAACGCTAATACACCTTTTTTTCTGGCTACTTCACTCAGTTCAACTAACTTATCTAAGGTTTCAAATAAGTTAGGTTGATTGCTGCTAAACGCGAGGCGAATATTTGATATGCCGTTAAAAAAATTATTGATTCTATAACTCAACATTACGGCACCAAATGTACCTCCGACCACAATTAATAATGAAGGGATACTTATAAATATACTCGGCGCAGCACCACTCATAAAAATAGCTGAAATGATTGCTAATAAAATGACGCTTAATCCAATACCACTTGCTTTATCCACTAAAATTCCTTAATTGATTGAAATAGGGGCCATTTCTGTAGGCTTACCTTGATTAATTGCAATTTCTACACGCCTATTTCGGCTGCGGTTACTGACACTATTATTTTTTGCTAATGGTTGATTGTCGGCTAATGCTTCCATTCTTATTCTTGATGCATCAAAATCAATATCTTTAAGAATTTCATTTAATACTGCTGCCGCACGTTTCGCAGATAAATCCCAGTTATTTTTATGCAACTCATTTGATACAGGCAAATTATCCGTATGTCCTGATACGGTAACCTCACCTGGAATATTATTTAATTCTTTGGATATTCGGGCTAATAGCGGTTTGAATTTTGGTTGCAGGTAACTTGAACCTGATGGAAATGAACCATTCTCTTTCAATCTAATAATGAGTTGCTGTCCTAAAAGCTCAAATTCTATTAAACCATCTTCAATTTCTTGAGCAAAAATCTTTTCAAGCTCTACTTTATATCTGTCGTTTTCTTTAGTATTTTTATCTTTACCGTCTTTAATTTGTAAATTAGTTTCAGTTGCAGATTGAGTATTTTGTTGCACCGAATTGATTGGCGTAGGTTCAGGAGTCGCAGGAGAAAATTCATCCATTATAACTGAGGTTCCTTTTGGAATGTCTTGCACCTCAATTTGATTTTGCACGCCAAAAGCCATTTTCATGGAGCCTGCAATTTGTTTAAATTTAATTACATCCATTTCTGAATAAGATAAGAGTAATACAAAAAAACACATTAATAGCGACATTAAATCAGCAAATGTTGTCATCCAACTAGGGCTACCTTTGGCTTTGACATCTTCACTATCATCACACAAATCTGACATTTAAATGTTCATAGTTTAGTTATTGATTTCAAAATAATAATTGACTATCACATTAGTTGCAATAATTTGAGGGGAATCAAGAAACAAATTTAAATTTTTGATAAAATCAGGTGATTATTTATTTTAATAATATTAAAGAGATTTTGGTTTAAAATGAAAATTTTTGATTTCCAATCAACTACAGCAATTCAAAGGGTATTTTTACTCAGAACTATCGCTATAATTTTGCAACTATCGAGTGTTATTGCCATTAATTTTATAATGTCGCTGCAAATTGCTTTATTGCCATTGTTGATAATAATCGTAATAGAAAGTCTTTTTCATGTTTGTAGTATTTATTATTTTAAAAATCGCACAGCAGATCACAAAGGTATATTGATTCAAATTTTGGCAGATGTCACATTCCTAACAATATTAATGTATTACAGTGGTGGTGCTACAAATGCCTTTGTTTCATTGTTATTGATGCCTATTGTGATTGCGGCGATAAGTTTGCCAACACGTTTACTTTTATTAATCTCTATCAGTGCCGTACTGGCTTACACTGGGCTATTATTAAATATGCCAACTCATAGTATGCACCATATGGATATGAGTAATCACTTCATTGGTATGTGGGCTAACTTTTTACTATCTGTTATCGTTGTTACTTTTGTTGTGGGCGCAATGGCTAATGCGATAACCAGCAGAGAGCGACTTATTGCAGCACAAAGAGAAGACCAACTAAGAAAAGAGCAATTATTAGCACTGGGCGTTGCTTCTGCACAAGTAACACATCAACTTGCATCTCCCTTGGCTAATTTGCAATTACTGTTTGATGAATTAATAGAAGATTACCCAAATGATCAAGCTGTATTATCTATGCAACGACCACTTGAGCAATGTACAGAACAATTAGGCTACTTTCGTACACTTGCGACGTCTATTAGAGAAAACAAAACTGAAATTTATTATATAGATGAGTTGTTAGATCAACTAAGAGACTGTGTGCAACTTAATTTTCCAAACCTCAATTTTAAAATGCAGGACAGTTCTGTAATTAATGGGGATCAAGTACAAATAGAAACTGATGCGATGTTGTTACCTGCCTTATTAAACTTGGTTCAAAATGGCGTTAAGGCCAATGAAGATAATAACAATCAAAAAATTGATTTAAAAATATACATACACGCAAATTACTTGAATATAGAGTTAAGAGATTATGGTAATGGTATATCAGTTAAACAAGTATCATTAGGTCAGGAGTTAGTAAAAAGTGAAACAGGTTTAGGTATGGCTATATTATTGTCAAATTCGACATTAGAAAGATTAGGAGGCACGTTAAAGTTGTATAACCATTCAGATCAAGGTGCTATTGCTCATGTCACTTTGCCTATTGTTTAAAATACTGGATTTATTTAAATGAAATTATTAATCGTTGAAGATGATAAGTCACTATCGGCTACACTAAACCGTAGATTAACAAAGCATCACTTTGTATGTCATGAAGTACACCAAGCAGATCAAGTCTTGCATAATTGCCATTTAATAAAGCCAACACATATTATTTTAGATATGAAATTGGCAACCGCCAATAGTTTAAATTTAATTAAGCCCATAAGGGCGGCATTACCAAATGTAAGATTACTCCTACTAACAGGCTTTGCTAGTATCACAACAGCAGTCGAAGCTATGCGTTTAGGTGCTGACGATTACTTATCAAAACCAGCAGATACTAAAATGATTTTAAAATCACTTTTAGCAGAGGAAGAAATACAGCCAGAGCAAGATTATGAACTGCAAACCATGTCTACAGATCGATTAGAATGGGAGCATATTCAGCAAGTGCTAAATTGTAATGATGGCAATGTATCAGCAACCGCTCGCCAATTAGGCATGCACAGACGCACGCTACAACGTAAATTACAAAAAAAGCCTGTAGTTAAGTAATAATTCACTAAACTTTACTTTTTTAATAAGTAAGTTGTAATATCAAATACTTGAGCACAATTACAATTCAATATAAGGATGTTAAATGAAAACAATAGGTAATGTAATTTGGTTTCTATTTGGGGGGGTAATGATGGGATTAGCTTGGTGCTTTTTTGGGTTATTAGCTTTTCTTAGCATTATTGGTATTCCTTGGGGCAGAGCATGTTTTGTAATGGCGGGGTTTTCTTTTTTTCCATTTGGTAAAGAGGCTATTTCTCGTGATGAATTAACGCTATCGGAAGACATTGGTACAGGTGGTTTGGGATTGTTAGGTAATATTATTTGGTTCATTTTTGCAGGTTTTTGGTTAGCGATAGGCCATCTATTTTCTGCTATTGCATGTTGTATAACGATTATAGGCATTCCATTTGGTTTACAGCACTTAAAACTCGCGGGGATTTCGATTTCACCGATAGGCAAAACAGTTGTAACTAAAGAAGTTGCATTTGCTGCACGTAATGCAAATGCTGAAACTGAAGTTACAAACTTGAGATCTAAAACATAGCAACACTAATTCCAAAAACTCACTATTCAAAACAGGTCGTTTCATATAAACACCCTGTTTTGTTATTAATTCAGCAGAAGTTAATGAGTTAACTTTAGAACTGATAATCCATTGCTATATACACGTTTCGGCCCATTGCTGGAATTTTATCGCCTTTTGCTATATCACTTCCGCTCGCTCTATTTGTGCCTGCTAAGTGGTCACTATAATTTTTATTAAGCAAATTATTCACGCCAGTTCTAACAACTAAACCACTCGTAACAAAGTAATCAACTTGCCAGTCAATAACAGCATAGCCCGCAGTTTCATTTTCATTGTTAATTTCAGATATATGAGTCTGCTTTGAATAAGCATGCAGTGCTAAATCTGTTTGCCAATCGCCTATATGATAATTTAAATTAATTCGCGCATTAAGTGGTGATATACGATATAAATCATCGTCTAAATCGTTGCGAGTCCCCCTTACATAACTGGCAATGCCTGATAATTTCAAACTGTCAGACATTTTATAATGCCAATTCAAATCCGCGCCGTATAATTTTGCATCAATATTAGTGAATTCTAATGGACTATCGTCACCCATCATAGAAGCGACCATTTTCACATGCATATCTTCAGATGGCGCGCCTTGAATATAATTGTCTACTTTTTGGTAAAATATATGTGGAGATATTGCAAATTCAGTACTTTCAAAGTTATAACCAAGATCTAATTGATAAGCTGTTTCAGCTTCTAAATTGATACCACCAACATAAGTTTTACCATCAGCTAAACCACCCGTTGATTGCATTGGCATCCAAAGGTAACGTTCTTGATAACTTGCCGCTCGTTGCTTTATTGCTATCGCATAAGTTATTGCGTGACGATCATTGATGGTATTCAAACTATTTAATACGATGTCATAAGTTGTTTCTGATACATTTTTATCCGCTGCATTAAACCGGTCTTGTAAAGCTTTTACATCTGGGTTCATCATTGCCATAGAACTCATAACATCATCTGCATCTGCATTATTTTGTTTGACTCTAAAACCTAGAGTGTAAGCACTGTTATTGACTTGTGGTTGCCATTGAACATATACGCTATTTTTTTCATCCATTACTTCATTAAAGTTGATGATTTTAAACATCATATTTTCGGGATTGGTAATTGTAGAGTTATGCTCAGCACTAAATCCATCAATACCAAATGATAACTCATCACTCATTACTGAAAACTTATAATCTAGCGTTTTAGCTTCAGCGGTATTATATCTGTATTTATCAGAGTTACTATTGTCACGCTGGCTAAAGTTATCCATGCCATGAGTGGCATCTTGTAATCCTAGTTGCCAGTTAAATTTATATGATTCAGTCTTGTATTCACCGTCATGATTATATCTATCAGACTCGATGTAGTCGATATCCATTGGCAGTGCAGGCGTGCCTGAGTTATTGGTTTGAGAATGGTGCCATGTTGCGCCCAAAGATAAATTAGAAACTTGATACTGAAGATCTACGCCATATTGCTGTTTATCATATTGAGTCGACTTTACAGTCTCATCATCAGCATTGTTGTAATCATCACCTTTTTGATCGCTAAAGTATGATAACAAACCAAAATTTTTGGCGCTGAAATTAACATTAGCAGCAAGTGTAGATGCATTATTTATATCATTATAGCTTGTTGCCATGTCACCAGAAACTTGAGTTTCTTCACTTGCATTGGCACGTTTCAAATTAACTTCAATTGAGCCGCCTAATGTATCTATACCGCTATTAACAGGCGCAATACCACGATAAACAGTAACAGATTCAACGATAATTGGGTTGATGTATGTTAAAGGCGCATCCATTGCATTGGGTCCTGCACTTATAATTTGATGACCACTGATACTTTTAGAGATACGGTCACCAAACATGCCTCTATATTGTGCAATGCCAGTAATTGGACCATTTTTATTTATATTTGCTCCCGGCACTGTTTTAAGCCAATCAGCCACATCAGGCATTACCAAATTACCTTCAGCCAATGCGGTTTCAGAATGTGTTAACTTTGGTGCTTGAACGGTAATTATCTCAATTGAGGTCTGCTTAGTATCATCCGCTAAGGTAATTTGACTAGAGAAAGTAAGACCAATTGAAATAGCAAGGCAAAGAGGTTTGAGCTTCATAAATAATCCTTGGTATAAGATGCTGTAATTTTATGTCTATATTTTCTAGGCATTTAACTCATAGAACAAAGGAAATATTATCAACTGCGACAATATGTCGCACTTTAAATATAGTATTGTTTTTAATACATATTTTGCTATTTATTTGATTGATCTATATCATTGGTTTTATGCTTTTAAAAATAGGTTTGGTAACAAACATGCTTAAATATATTTCAGTATTATTAATTTCTTTAACAAGTTTCTTAGGGAATGCAACAAGTTTAAAAGTAGGTGATATTGCGCCTGATTTTAATTTACAGGCCACAACAGGTGATATGTATAAACTCAGTGATTATAAAAACAAACAAGCAATCGTTTTAGCTTGGTATCCGATGGCGAATACAAGAGGTTGTACCATAGAATGTAGATCCCTAGTTCAACAAGGTCATAAAATCAGAGAGTATAACGTAACTTATGTAATGGCTTCTGTAGACCCTCTTGATGATAATCGTGATTTTGCAAAAAAAACAAAAGCTGATTTTCCCATGTTAAGTGATCCAACTAAACAAACGGCAAAGGCTTATGATGTCTTAAACCTTTTTAGGGTTGCAAGCAGAGTTACTTTCTATATCGGCAAAGATGGCAAGATATTAAAAATTGATGAAGATATTAATCCAGAATCTGCAGCAGAAGATATCGCAGATAATTTAAAATCTTTAAATATAGCAAAAAGCCAGCTTGATCCTAATGGCTAAGCCAAATAAAAAAGGTCCAACCAAAACCGTTGATATATTTTGTGTTAAATGTCGCACACAGTTATTTAAATATAGGAAGGGCGGTAAAGGTGCGTTAGTGAAGTGTTTCAAAGAAAGGATCAGCCAAGACTTCACAAATGTGCCTTGTACATGTCCAAAATGTTTGCAAGTTTTTGCACGTGAAACATTAATTAAAGGTATTCCCGCTTATAAAATGATAGGTGGTAAAGTGTGGTTTAAGTGATTATCCAATAAATAAAAACAACATTTAATTTTAAATAAACTGGTTTAACCTAACAATATTGCTACATTTATAGTATTAATCGATAAATTTAGTAGATATATGAGAAATCATACTAGCTTATTGTTTTGCATCTTATTCTTACCAAGCTTTAGTTCTGCTAATAGTCAAACAGAAACGAATTTGTTTGACCTTAGTTTTGATGAATTACTAAATGTTACGGTTGATTTAGCAACAAAAACTGATGAAACCATCCAATCAGTCCCATCTTCTATTACTTTGTTTTCAAAGCAACAAATTCAAGAGCTTGCTATAAATAATGCTTATGACATCATTAATTTTGTACCTGGTTTCCAAGTAACAAGAGGTGATTGGGTAGGTGCAGTTCCAAAAGAACACGCTAGGGGCGTATTTTTAGATAATGGTTATATTCTGGTAATGATAAATGGCCAGAGACTTAACGAAATTTCTTTTGGTAAAGCATCAGTTTATACTCCTTATATTCCAGCTGGCATTGTAGAACGAATAGAGTTTATAAGAGGGCCTGGATCTGCATTATACGGTAGCAATGCTTTTCTTGGCGTAATGAATGTGATCACTGAAAAAAATAACAATCAAGTGGCACTGACATTTGGCAGCAATGGGTTATGGCAAATTTCTACTTCTTTAAGCACAGAAATTGTTAATGAGGTAGAACTAAACCTTAATTTTTCATTAGACCGTACTCAGGGTCACGATTATGATATCCCGGTTAATCATAAAGTAAGCGATCCATTAAAATCAATTTTTATTGAAATGGGCTTAGATTATAAAAATATCAATTTAAGCATGCGATATAATAAAGTTAATCTCGATGAATTTATGAATTTAAGTGGCTATTCAGAACAAAACGAACACCAAAGTAAAAATAGCTATGCCAGTATCAATTATGAATGGTATCGAGATGATACCAGTTCATTGGACACAAAATTATTGTTTTCAGAACATCATATTTCATCATCAGGAGTTATATTGCCAGCGTCGGCAGGGATAGTAAAAGACGACTTTCTTGTTGGCCCATTTTGGACAACTAAAGACTTAAAC
>Ga0209396_1003238_pt1 | contig 16542 bp, 10 predicted proteins | sample GOMGulsemesocosm_6_FD_184638 | JGI IMG/M metagenome (GOLD analysis project Ga0209396, IMG submission 184638) | Methane-oxidizing microbial communities from mesocosms in the Gulf of Mexico - GOM8C Gulf of Mexico (SPAdes) (version 2) | ecosystem: Environmental > Aquatic > Marine > Cold seeps...
CCATTGCCCGCTGAGTAGAGCATTATGTAGAATCATCGAAGATAGAGGATGAATAAATACTTTCCTTAAATTTTCATTGAGCAGAAGTTTTACCGATAAGGAAACAACCATGAAGATAAATTTTAAAATCAAAAGTTTAATCACTTTTGCACTATTAACTAGTTATAGTAGCTTTGCCGATCAAAGCGATAAGAATGCTCCTGTGATTAAACTATTCAGCGCCAAAGACTCATCTTATGCCCTCGAAAAAACTATTCCAGAGCTTAAAAAATCCTTCATAGATTCAACACCCGAAAATAAAAATGATGGAATTCCAGTTGGAGAGTTAGGTGTTGATGGGGGAGACAGAGATTTGATTTTTGATTTGGCTCAGGAAATCGCCAATAATAAACATGACATTTACGACAGCTTGCTCATCACTCACCAAGGTAAACTCATTTTTGAATCTTATTACTCACGCGGTCGTATCGACCTTCCTCATTTCCAAATGTCAGCGACTAAGTCTTACACAGCATTGGCCATTGGTCGAGCGATACAGCTGGGCTACTTAACAATTGCCGATTTAGATAGACCCATCGTCAGCTTTCTAAAAAAGCTAAATCCGGAAAAGTTTGTCAAGGGAGCGGAAAATATAACCCTCCACGAAGCGATGAGTATGCGCTCTGGTCTTAATCTTAACTGGAATAAAATTAATGAGCTGATAAAATTCCCTGAGAAATTAAAGGGTCAGGCTCTTGTTCAGGCTTACCTCGAAAATAGTGCGCCAGTTTCAGAAAAACCGAAAGCTTTCAGATATCAAAACATCGATGCGGATTTGGTGATGCAAGTTCTTGATGCTGTCGTACCAGGCGATGCGAAAAGTTTTATTAAGAATGAACTTCTCGACAAAATGGGCATATCGATTTACCGCTGGGATAATGACATCAGTGATCTGCCAGCCGGAGCCTATGGTACCAGTGTGACTTCACGCGATATGATCAAATGGGGTACTTTAGTCATGAATAAAGGTAAGTGGCAAGGCAGGCGACTACTGCCAGCAGCCTTTATTGCTAAAGCGACGAGTGGGATTATTAACACCGATATCCACAATACCTCCTATGGCTATTTTTGGTGGCATACTGATATGAAAGTTGGAGATAAAAATTACCTTTCTAAATCTGCTCGAGGTGGTGGCGGGCAATATATCATGGTATTCGAACAACTTGAATTACTGGTGGTGGTCACCTCACATAATATACTCGGTTCAGATGATAATACTATCATGCTAATTCAGAACCGGTTGTTACCAGCGTTTGTAAAATAAAAAGGGTTCGGCTGAACTTAACTCAGACACGCAGAGAAGGTTATGATTGCCAACTACGTCCGTGATCAATACGGTATCTGCGTGGAGATATTCTCTGGGAAGGATTTCCTTTCGGGACGAACCTTCACAGGCGGCAATGAGCTTAAACCAGCCCCACAAACAAGCAGTAAATTTTAGTTAAACTTACCCTGAACATGATCATGGTTTCACAAAAGCTAAGGTCAGCTTATGGCTAGCTGAAGAAGTCTCTAATGATCACTAGCTTAATGTTAACAAAGATACGAGAGCTGACCTTGCAAGTTTTTAACCTATGGACTTCTCAATGCGCATAGAGTTGATGTGATAAACTAAAAATTTAATGTCTTCTTCGAAATGAATGGTCGTCTGAAAATAATAATGATTGGCGGCAATCATAACTTACTGTGGAGACTCTTTCTCGTGTTAGTTGGGTTTAATCCAACAAGAAAAGATACCCATTGACAGAGAAATCTATTCGTAGCACATTTAATTAAACCAAATTGATGAACAATTTGTATCCTGATTATGAAATTAAAGTCCAGATGCAATGGTCTAGTAAGAGTGACCATAAATATAAGTTTTAATTCCCTCCCTAATTTACCTTAAGTTAAATTAACGATTGTAAATAGTTATCTTATAAGCAAGTAACTTGTATCCGTCTACCTGAGAATGAAAGACTCGATTAAAATGTAAATTCTTAAAAGATAACCTTAATACTTAAACCACTAATTACCAATAACGAGTATAAAAATGATAAAAAAATTGTTAACTACTGCTATGTTTATTTTGTTAGTTGCATTTGCTCACCCAATCTATGCTAAAGACCATTCCTCAGAAATACACTATCAAAATGTAAAAATATCACCAGATGGTAAATATTTAGCTATATCTCTAACCTTAGATGGACTGTATTCTTTGGTTTTTCGTGACATAGAAACAAATAAGATACTTGGTTTAACTAAGCTCCCAGAACAATTAGTGCTTGGTGATTACCAATGGGTGAACAATGAACGTGTGGTATTTAAAATAAATAATAAGGTTGCATGGAGTGATAAACCTCAATTTTATGGTGAGTTATTTGCGGTAAACTTTGATGATTCTAAAGTCGAAGTAATTTATGGTTATAGTAATGGTGAAAAGCAAATAGGCAGTCGCGCTAAAAAAAAGAAATCTATTTTTGGCTGGGGTGACATTATCGACATCTTGCCTAATGACAAAAGTCATATATTGATCAGTTCGACACCAATGAGTTCGACCAAAGATAATCTAGCGACCGTATATAAACTTAACGTATACACAGGATTAATAAAAAACAGACTGGCTAAGTCACCCCTCTCGTTTTCGACATTCATTACTAATTCTTCTGGAGACTTAGCTGGCGTGGTGGGTAAAACGATTAACAATCAGCAAAAACTATTGTTAAGAAAAAATGATCGATGGGAAAACTTAAATGAAGCAATGATAGGGAAAGATTTTAGAGTTATCCTACCTCGTTATTCGGATGAATATTTATATTTTATTGATGATACTAGAGAGCATCGTGGTCTATATCGTTTAAACATAGCTGAACATTTGTATGAGTCTGTTGATTTTGACATGAATGTAAGTAACTTTGAGAAATACAGCATTCAGCAATCACCTAAAACATTACAATTAGGTATGCAACTAACCGAGTTTTTATTATTAAATAAAAAAATAGAGGATGCAAAAACTTACGAACGAGTTATTAGCACATTTCCAAATAAAAAAGTAACCATTAACAGTAAAACCAGTGAAAGCGACTTATTTATTGTTGCCGTATTTAAGAATGATTCTTCAGGCGAGTTATATTTATTTAACAAAGAAAAAAATCAGATGAAATATCTGAATAAGTTCGAAAAAGATCCAATTGAAGTTGAATTCTTACATATAGATAACAATAAGCAGGTGAGCTTTAACGATAACACTATTCGTTTATATCCGGGTGGATTTAAAGGTTAATGGGAGTAATAATTTCTAATTATTATAACTTTCTATGAATGAATATATTTCCTTAAATCTCGGTTGTACTATGTAGTTACAACAAAAAAAAGAAAGGGGGCAAGGTGGTTAATGTCTTAGCTGCCTTGGATCTTTTGTTAGCGGCTAATTTGTCTTAGCAGATAGTAATAAATGATCTATGATAAATACTAAGAATTTATCAGTGTGCAGTAAGTGACAAGTGATAAAAATCAAACGTCCGCAATTGGCTAGTTGAAGAAGTCTCGAATGATCACTAGCTTAATGTTAACAAAGATACGATAGCGGACATAGGCCTTTGTTTATTTAGCTGTAACTATTTAGAAGCTCATTCTTTATTCGATCGAACACACTTCAACTCCAAAGCTTATTCACAAAAGGTATTGATTTCTTCTATATCATCAACTTTACTCTCTAAAACTAATGTGACTAACCTACTTTTATACTTAAAACCTTATTGTCAACCAACAGCTTCTTAGATGTACATAATACTTTTAATAAATTGAGACCGTCAGGTTTCAGCAAATGAAAATTAGTTGTTTTTGGTAATAACTTCAAAGTGATTACCTTCAGGATCCTCGATAAGCAGTAGTCTTGCCTTTAAGTTTTTATCGTTAAAAATACGTTTGGCATTAATATTCTGGCTAATCAAGCAGCTCTTTAAATTATCTAAATCGGTTTTTACAAAAAAGCCAAACTTCATTACTCCTAGGCCTTTTTCTTGTTGATTAGTATCCAAAGAGCTTTTATTGAAGACCTCAACTATAAAGTCACCTCGCTTCATTAAGGAGCCTTTGGTTTTTCCATCAGGAAAGGTAAACTCCTTCACCGTGTCCAATTGGAATACTTTTTTATACCACAGCTGCAAATCACTATTGAACGATGTTTCAAGCGCGATAAAACTCGGTGAAAATACTACCCCCTCAAAACAAGAGTTTTTTTTCTTCTGTTCAGCGTGTGTCGGCATAACGACAAAGCAGCTTACTGCAATTAACCCTATTGCTATTTGTTTCAACATTCTCATTTATTACTCTCTATTTACTGATGTGTTTATTAACATTGTGGTATTGCCAAAGTACGTTAAGAATTTTCCACTGGCCCTTTTCTGTTTTAATGAGATGCATATAATCAATCCAATCATCAGCTGTTAATTTAACTGACGCGACACGTTGATCAATATCGAAAACCTCAATATCTATTCGTGGTGACTTTGGAAACTGAGTACCGTTTTCATTATAATTTTTAGCTACCTTCAGCATTGTCTGACGACTTGTTTCCATTATAAATTCACTGCCTTGGCTATTTTTCCAAAATGTTCGTTTCGCTAGTTTTTCATGCAAAGCTTTATCCATTGGGGCTTCATTTGTTTCATGCTGGGCAATAATATAATTTTTGACCGCTTGAGTAATAAGCACCACATCAGTTTCTTCTTTTCCATATACTTGCGAATTACAGCAAATTACCAGTAAAAAGCTAATGATATATTTCATTTTATTTTATTTCCTCTACCTAAACAGAATTAATCGCATAAGCTTGCGTATTTTTGACAATTGAATACTTGATTGTTATCGGTTGCCTCAATAAGAGTTTTATAATCAAGCAAGTTAATTCCGTGAACACTGGCGAATGTTTTTATTTTAATAGGTAAGTTATCAATAGCATTACGGAAATTAACTAGATCAGTAAAGCCAATAATTTTCTCACCCAGATAACTTGCTCGATAATGGTCAGCTACAAACAGCAGTTGTTCTGATGGAACATAAAAAACAAGGTTATGGGATGAATGTGCAGTAGCAATATCAAATACCTGTATTTTTCCATTGGCAAAGTTTGCAGACTGTTCAATTAACGTGAAACGCGATAAAGGCAAAGTGCTTTTAATACTCTCTTGTAAAACGGGTAAATGCTCTTTCACTGTGATTATATTTGTATCTGATTCTGCAAGTTCATTTATGCCACTAATATGATCACTATGATGATGAGTAACCACTAGTGACTTTAGTGTTAATTTTTTACTCAAATATTCTTCTAAAGCATTAAACCTCGCCATCACTCCCGCGTATGATTCCGCACCATAAACATTATCGCCATCAAGATAAAATATAGAATGCACAGCTCCTTTCCCTACCAAATAAGTATTTTTTGCAATACTTCGTACTATCATGTCTTTTGGATATAAATGCGGACTATGCTGATAGTGCATCTTTGTTTGTGCGAAATCCTCTGGTAACTCTTGGTTAACTAAAATTTTTCTCTTTAAGGTAACTAAAGCTAATGCTTTACCATAAAAAACTTCAGTTTCATTAGCGTAAGTTAGACCAGATGATTGTTGGTGTTGAAAAAAATCACTGCGAATCTGACCAAAGGTTCTATGCTGGCGAAAACTGTGTTTAATAAGCCATGTTCGCTTATCAACATATAGCTGTATATTGGAATCATTAGCTAACTTGAGCTCTAAATGTTCGAAATAAACATTGGCAAATTTGGCATTTTTATGATGAATTATATTAGCTTTATTTTCAACTAACAGCCGAGCTAAACCAATATCATTTAACAGCATAGTATAACCAGTAACTTGAAACCTATTAGCAGCTAGCGGCTCCGCGTAGCTATTGCTGACTAGATTGATATTATATGATAAGCCATTTTTATATATTTTGCGGAAATAGAAATCTATTTCTCGCTGAGCAATTTTTTGCCTGACCTCCGCAGAATTTCCAGCAAAATCTAGAGTACTCGTCTGTGTTACCCTTCTTAAGTTCAATGTCTCTGGCGTTTCACTTTGCCCTATCATTGCACTTTTATAGGTCTCCTCAATGGTCAGGTTTTTAACATTAACTAATTTGTCTCCCCCGTAAGCCTGAATAACTTTATTTATCACGAATGACCTGTTGTCATCAGCATAAGTAAAAACTGACACAGTAAATAAACTTATTACAAAGACAATTTTTTGATACGTATTCACTCAACATTCTCCCAAGCAAAACCTATAATTTGCATAATTACACTTTTCACATTGCATATAAAAAAGAGCATTTAAGCACTATTTACACTATTTTTTTCTGAAGAATTTCTGAAAAATACTTTCTGAGTCTGAATATTGTTGACTTCCCTTATAATTAGCGTATTTTCGTTTTAATTTTTTGAAAAGCCAGTTTCCTATTTGTGTCAAATAAAAAATATTACTTTTCAGGTTGGGAGTTTGATTGTAATCAGGATACTATCAAACACGATTCACAACCTAATGTTCAAAAGTTGGAACCTCAACTTGCTGCACTGTTACGCCTACTCATTGAGAATAGAAAACAGGTATTATCAAAAGCACAACTAAATGAGGCTCTATGGCCAAACACCGTCGTTGAAGAAAACAGTGTTTACCAAATTTTGACAAAATTAAGAAAAAAGCTGGCAGATCCACCAAAGCAATCGAATATCATTAGAACCTTTCCTAAAAAAGGCTATCAATTTATTGCTGAACTTGAAGAAGAAAATACGAGAAAACAAAGCATTGTAAAAGAGCTATCAACTAAGCGTCACTTTAAACTTTCAACTTGGCTAATTGTGCTATTAGCAACATTTAGTGCTATTGCATACTATTCAACAAAACAGCCTTCCACAAATGAAACGACCTATATAAGCAAAGAATTAACGACAGATCTTGGGCTTGAAAGTTGGCCAACACCTCATCCGGAAAATGGAAGCTATTTATATATTAAAGACGAGCATCAACTTAAGCTTACAAACGATAATCAAAATACTAAGATAATATTTACTAGCAAAAATCGGTTGTTTTATCCTGCATGGTCCGACAGCGGCAATCAAATAGCTTTTTGGCAATTTGATGGTGATTACTGCCAATTGTCTGTACTGAATGTGATCACAGAAGAGCTGACATTATCATCGAAAAAAAGCTGTGATTATCTTGAACGTATTATTTGGCTAAATACCAATCAAGTTGTTGCATTATTTAGACAAAATGGCATATCAGCACCTTATCAATACAATATTGATACCGATAAATTTATTCAAATACCTTTACTATTAAATAAAGATGAATATCTTAAAACAGCAGTAAAAGCATGGCAAGATGAACTTTATTATGTGGTCATTGATGGCAACTACAACAGTCGATTAATTGATAGTAATGGCAATACAAATCTGAAATGGCAACACCCCGTTAAATTTGCTGCTTTTGACAAAAAAAGCCAACGTTTAATTATCAATGACAAGTCAAAACATACAGGATTAAAAAGCGTTGGCGTTGATGGTAACATTCAGCCAATTATAAAAACCGCACAAGGAATATTTTCATCTATTGCAACTTCAACTGACGGAGATATTTACGCAACAGCTGAGAACTGGCAAGTTAATATTAAAGATAAAAACGATTTACCTATATTTTCCAGCACCACATTAGACTACCTACCCGTAAGCAATATTCTTGGCGAAACCGCTTTCATGTCAAGGCGTGATGGCTTTTGCCAGATTTACCTTTACCAAAACGAAAAAGTGCAACAATTATCTCATTTTGATAATTATGATACGGTCAAGTTCGTGCAATGGAGCCCTGATCTACAGTTAATTTTAACCAACCGAGATAACAGCGCGTACATCTATAATCGCCAAGGATTAGTGCAAACGTTTCCACTATCCACAAACATACTACCAACAAGTTTTGGCTGGCTATCGAATAAAAAAGTCTATAGTTTTGATGGTAAATTTTTACGGTATTATCATTTTACTGGTGAAAGGTCCGCGGAATTTATACTCAATGCAAACTTTGTCCATTATCAGTACAATTCACAAACTTGGTGGCTATTTAAAGAAGACAACCTGTACTCAGTAAATGGAGAGTTACTCAATGAACAAGGCATGGATAAGCGCATTTCACTTAATCTAAAACAACGAAAAAACATCAGTGATGTCCGTATTATTAATAAACATATTTATTGGAAATCACGTCATAAAAACAGAGATTATATTTGGCAATACTCAACACTAAAAGCCAGCATAGTACTCATGAAAACAGGCAAGTTTATCTGGAGTTACGATATCAACGCAAAAGACGAAATGACAACGGCAATTAAAGAAAATATCGAAGGAAACATTTATCTCTTTTCTAAAGAGTAATTACGTTTTGTGCTTACCACTATATGTTAACTTAAAGGGTAAGTCGTTTATATTTTCCTTAAAACTCTCCTTTAAAAAAGCATATTCACTAATCCACAACAGTCGACTATAAGCTTGCACCAGCCTAAAAAACGACCAAGATTTTCGATAACATTACCCTAAATATGCACTTATGGTTTTACAAAAGCTAATGTCGGCTATTGGCTAGCTGAAGAAGTCTCTAATGATCACTAGCTAATGTTAACAAAGATACGGACGTTAGCATCAATAGATATTTAAGCTGTTTAGAGTGTTCATCCTAAAATAAAAATTATCAGCCCCTAAATAGGGCATTATGTGTCTTTGAATATTCCGCATTTAAACCTTTTACCAACTCAGGGCATCTAAGCAATAGGTTTAATTATGAGAATGTATAAATAATGTTTAAGAATTTGTATCCAAATACACTGTATTCGCCACCCAGCTCACGTTTTAACTATGTTGATTCAGCTAAGGGGTTGTGTGTGATATTAGTTGTAATACTGCACACCCTTACCGTGGAAGATATATTTAACAACCTGTTATTCATACTAAGAATGCCATTGTTCTTTTTTTGTTCTGGTCTATTTTGTGCTGGAGCGATGAAATTAAATTGGTTCCATTTCTCTACTCTTAAAGTAGCCCCTATATTATGGGTGTATGTATTATGGTCAATGATAGTTTACTTCACAAGCTTCACAGCTTGGGCGCTCATCCAGGGGGAGGAGGTTGATTTGATAAGGCCTTTGACTATTTTATGGCAGCCTGCGCAAACATTGTGGTTTTTGTATGCGCTCGGTATTATTTATATTTTGACAAAGCTTTTGATAAAAGTACCTGTTGTTGTCGGTATATTGCTATCTGTTGCAGCTTACTCATTCAGTATGCATCAAGCAGATTTAATGAGTGCTTCATTCCCATATAAACTTGCACGATTTCTCCCTTTCTTTTATTTAGGTTATTTACTCAGAGAAGTGATGCCAGTGTATGTTAGTTCTTTTCGTAAATATTGGCCTGCGTGTATGGTTGCATTTTTTGGATTGACATATGTTGCCTTCGAATCTACTTACCTAAATGTAGGCCCTTTAGGGCTCATACTTGGGCTTCTTGGAATACTTTCAGTTTTGTGTTTGTTTAGTGAATTTGAAAAATTTCGGTGGGTACGTTTTCTTGCATGGGTTGGTAAACGCTCTATTTTTGTTTTTGTAATACATCGTATACCGCTTTTTTACGCAAATGAATGGTTGAAAAATAGTGGCTATGTTGGTGACACGACCATTGAATTGTTTATCGTCGTTGGCGTTATCGGTGTTTCATTACTAGCAGGTGAGATTTTATCCCGCAAAGTTAGTAAATCTTTTTTTCTGGCACCATGGGTTGAACAGAGGAAAATTTTAAATAATGCTTAAGGAAGTGATTACCTAATTGCTATCTTGCTTCAGTTGTGTAATGTTTTTTTCTTTTGTATCAATATGGTTAAACGCTTAGTATCAATTTTGAAGTTCGACTGTCGTAGGTTGCTTGATTCTGCTTCACTATATAAAGCAGAGATGAAGCACGTAACGTAAAAAGTCTGCAAAGTGACAATTGTTAGTGTTAGAGGGGGAAATACCAACAGCAGTTTAGAGCTTAAACCAGCCCCACAAGTGAGCAGAAAATCTTGACTAAATATGCTTCTGAATTTGCAAAGACTTAATGTCAGCAATTGGCTAGCTGCGGAAGGTTTGGTGTTGATACCAAAAGCTTCCGCTTTGCGCACCGAGAAGGCGTATATTAGTTTTATTTAAATTTGAGAGACTTAACTTGTTCTGGAATATCCAACGTTAAAAAATGGCTTGAATTTTTGCTTTCTATAACGGAGATATTATCTTTGCTTTTATTGGCAACACTTAACATTAAATGGCGACTTAATACCGCATCTTTACTGCCAATTAAAATATAGCCTTTTTTAATTGCATCAAATAAATCAACCTTATTTGTCCGTGTCCAAGCATTTATGTTTTTTAAGTTACCTAACAAGACCTTTGAATATTTATGGTTATTCATCATACCCAAAATTAAATGTTTTTTCCGTTCATTCATGGGCTGAACATTTTTTAATACAAAATCAGGTATGCCAAACTTAGTTAGCCAAGTCACAATAAATGGAAACGGATACATCCTAATATAAGAAATTAAATCATTAAGTACTTTAGGGCGTTTATTCGTTTTAACAATAGGAGCTTCGGGTAAAACGGGGGCTTCTAATATCACCGTTGCGTTCGCAAATAATTCTTGATTCTGTTTTATGGCCTCAAGTACAACCGCCCCACCACGAGAATGACCGTGTAGCAACAACTCATCAGTACTTGCCAAATTTTTAACCGCTTGTATCAGTACAGCAGCATCATGTTCAATAGTATGGCGTTCATAAGGGTTTTCTATTTGCCAAGCGGCTTCCATGGGCGTGATGTTTTTATTAGCAGCATGATAATCACAGCTATTGATTAAAATTATTTCTCCGTCGTTGGATGTATAAAGCTGTGTGAAATAGCGGTAATCCTCCAACCAGCCGTGCATACAAATAATGGTTTTATCGCATAGACCAGTATTTTTTACATGAGCCACAATACTATGACCCACATGATACAACTCACCGTTAAAGTCTTCGTGATTTTTAATACTGGTTTCTTTTCTTAAAAGATAATTCCTTAAAAGATGAATACAAATAACTAGAATTAATACACTGGTAATTATCATAAGTGCACCCGATGCTGTTATCTCATTAAAAAATAGTTTTATTATGAAAAATATAGAGTGCGCTTCATGGTAATGCAATGTATCACTATGACTTAGGCTTAAAATAAAGATTCATATAAAAAGAGTCTCGCCCATAAAGGTACTATTGTCCGCTTTCTAGTGAAGAGCAGAAGTACTGTTAATATCACCACTAACGTCTCTAATGCGCACTTTGAAGAAGATAAGTAAACGACAATAAATACCACAGACGAGTCATAAAAACGAAATAGTGAAACGTCCGCTAACTTATCGAAGTGGTCGTTAGCTGGGATGATTTTGACTGGTAAATTTAGACCGCTCTGTGGCAATAGTGATCGTTTCATATCTATGAGCGATCGTCGGTTAATGGCACAATAGCCGGATAGAAGCTGTTTCTCTTCCTCTGAGATTGATTCCCCAAGTGACAATTATGACGATTTAAACCTGAGGCGCTATGTGCCGTGCGACGTGAAGTCGTATGAAACGCTGTTCACCGCGATAAGAGTGAACCATCTGTATCACCAGATGACCCTAAGACTCTGAATAAAGTAGCGAGTCTGACAATGTAACAAAGTCCACTGGACGGGAAACGAATCGTGAGAGGATGTTCCTCCTGATAACCACAAGTCGGGTAAGTGCTAGGGAGTCAGTATGATGAATGTAAGTGAACCCATGTAAGATGCGTAATGCGCCAAGCAGCGGAAGTGGTTAATACGCTGTAGCCAAAACGGCAACGAGGGTGGGAAAGAGGTTGGCATATACTCTTTCGTGATCGAGGAGTCCTTCGCATTAGAGTGGGCATCTAAACTGACATTGCGTTCCATACGGAACACGGTAAGCCTGTATTACTCCCAATAGGGAAAGCTGTCTGCGAAGAAAGCCGATAGTGGTGCAGGTAAAGGAGGCTGGAGAAAGCTAATGCTGCATTGTAATGATGCAGATACAGGCTGATGTCTGACACGAAAGTGAGCCCACTTCCAGCTGGTCTCCCGTTGCAAGAAAATTTGAAGAACTTTATTCAAGAAGAAACGCAAATGATGACTTCGAATGAAGTTAGTGCCTCTTCTTACTGTACTCTGTGGCAATCCATCAACGGGAAAGCCGTCGAGCAGCAAGTATTAAAGCTTCATATGTGTATTGCAAAAGCAACCAGATAGCTGTTTTATTAGGTTGCTGGGTAACATAGTACGCCTTAGTGGAGGCTTGAGCCGTATGCAGTGAAAGTTGCACGTACGGTTCTTAGGAGGGCGACACCTGGTAACAGGTGTCGCCTATCCGACCCTTAGCGCCTTAAAAATTATTTTTTAGATTATATACTCTATGGCGAAATCGTCCCCCCCAGAGCGTCATAGAAAGTTTACTTTATCAACCTATAATATTTATCCAGGGGCATCTACTCAATTAAATAATATTTATCCAGGGACATCTACTCAATTAAATAATATACTTTTTAAAAACATTACCTATTGATAATGAATAATCACTTAAGAACAAAACCCGAACACATAAGTTAACTTCAACAAAGAATTACACCATTTATATTTTTAATTTTTCAAGAAAATCAATTAAAATATATTTAAAAGGTTTTATTTCTGAGCGTAACGGAAAATAATCGTATCTATAATAAAACTACTTATCTCCCCAAGAACAAGCATCTCAATCAAGAATAAAAAATAGATTAGATTGGTCAATTTCATTTAACCACTCAATTAGCCTAGAGCGATTACTTTCTATCTAGTAGTCTTGCCGGTTTCAGAACGGCCACTGTACACAAAATTAGCGTTATGACCGCAATGTTAATGATTAGGTCATAATTATCATCCCCTAAAACCATTGCAGCTATCATAGGACCCGTAGCCAATCCCATTTTGGATGCAAAGCCCCCCATAGCAGCAAGTTGACCTGCTTTATCTAATTCGGAGCATATACCAAACATATAGGGCAACGCAAAAGCCCACGTAACACCAATGACTATATTGGCAATTAAATACACTTGTTCACTTTCACTAAAGTGAAGTAACCAACTACATAATCCGGCAATTAAAATTGCAGAGACTAATGGAATTGTTCGGCCAAATTTTGTGCCGATAATAATAACTAAAAGTGCGCCTAATAGAGCAATCCAACTGGCTAAAGCTAGAGAAGGACTCATAAAATCAATAGTTAAACCTTCTGACTTTCCTAAACCTATCATATAAGCGAATAATCCCATATTGGCCGCTTGAAAAAGAAAAATGCCAAGTAAAGTCAAAAAAAGAGGCTTTTTATCAAGCTTTATCTCGGTATCATGGTCTTTATTTCTTTCTTCTATTTTGTAGTGAGGAATAAATGGCATCATGACCAGTGTTACCAAAGTAAAGGATATTAATGAGATAAATAATATGGCTGTTCCGTATACAGGCACAAGTTCAGGTAAGTACATCAGCCCTAAACCCCCTAACCCCCATTGGATAAATAATAAATAACCAAAAGTTTTATCCGCCTCTTCAGTCCTAGAAATAATACCAAAACCAATACCTACCAACAGACCACCAACGAGACCATGTAAAAAACGAATGGTAATCATCAATGTTGGGCTTTCAACAAGAATACAAACGCTATCAATAGCAATTAGCGTGAGAAGTAAAACATAAGACCATGACCGCCAGTTAATACGTTTAATTAGAAATACCGCGGTTAATGCGCCAATGGCTGCGCCATATAAATTGGCAGAGCTAACAAAGCCGGCTTGTTGGTTGGTAAACGCTAACCCTTCCTTTAAGCCATTCACCACCGCGGGCATTATATTGATATAAAATATTCCTGCTGTGGTGAGAAACGCCAACATAACCCGAGCAATAATGCCGTTGGGAGCAACTTTATTTGCTACGCTAATGCCGTTAATCGTTGTGGTATCTGTCATTATTTTTCGCCTAAGTAGTTATTACTGTAAAAGTGTTATTGCCGACATAGTGGTGTTAACTTGTTTAGCTCTTTAATCGCATTGTGCCAAAGGTAATGATTACTATCGCTAAAATAGTAATATTGAAGATTATGTTTAGCCAAAACGATATTGATACCACCGTAACCAAGCATATAAGGTAACCAGGTTTCTTTTTCACACTGCAATAACGTGGTTACATTACGCTTCCAAAAACCATTACTGTAATGAATAAAGGGATATTGACTGTGAATGTCTTGATTTGATTGATTTCGTTGTAACGAATCAGTAAGTCGCGTTTGGTCTAAGAATTTCGAATCGGCTGTTTGTTCATTCATTAAAAATTGACTGATCTTAGCAATGTCGCCTTGAGTAAAAAACAGGCCATAGCCAGTAAAAGGTTGTTGCATGTTACCGGATGTTTTACGAGTACTATAAGCAATTGAACTTAACTTAAGTGCAGGCCAAAGCTGTTGTTTGAACACAATGTCAAACAGGTCTATTTTTTGAGTGTCTTCAGACGCAAATAGCTGAGACCTGAGAAAAGCATTTAGTGCGGCACCTAATAGGTAGGTATCCGAGGTATGGTAAACAAAGGTGCTACCCGGCGTTGATTTTCGAGGGAATTGTTGACAACTATAATGAATTTTTTCTTGATGTGTTGACGCTTTAAAAAACTGCTGGCTATGCTCTGCGACCTCATCTGAACTGTGCCCAGTAGTGTGATAATTGCCCGTAGTCATATTCAGTAGGTGAGAAAATGTTACCCCTTGCCAATTATCACCTTGGCACTCCTCTATCCAATCGCTTACTTTCTCATTAAATATTGTTGGAAAACCTTTCGCTAAGTAGAGCATGCTAATACCAGCAAAAATGGATTTAGCGGTCGAATAAGAGGGTAGCACTAATTGTGAACAAAAAGGATACTCGCCGTACCGGGTTTTGCAACTAGAAGTGTAGTGTTTACCATTGTAAATAACGCCAAAGTTACTCATGTCCGTAGGATTGATTGCCTCAATCATGGCAATTTTAGCAAGCTGTATTGTCGCGTTTTGCGCTGTTAAATCGTCAATTGGCAGTTGAGGTAAACGGCTACTTACTTCCTGCCTGTAATGTTTAATAACATCATCAGCATTAAGTATTTGCTTTGATTGATAGTCAACATGGCCTTTGCCCCATAAATCGACTTTGTAATAAAGACAAGTTTCACTGCTAATTTGATAGTAAAAATTACTGGTTTTACCTTCACCATTAATTAAAAAGCTGAGCACGCCGTTATGAACACAATTTTGATTTTTTTCAACCAAGGAAAATGGCATCGCTATGCGGGAAAAGTCGTTGTCGTTTGCTTCTTGCCAAATGTTGCCGGTACCTATGATGAAATCCCAATGGGGATGTTCAGTACGTTGTAATTGACGATTGGTAGGAATGATTTTATTGCTAAATTGTACAAAGGCTACCGTCATCGTTGGTAAGGTCTTTCTTCGCTCGGTGAATGCAGCAGGTCTAGTACGTCGTTCAAATTGATATACGGCACTATGTTCAGTGAGTTGTGATTTGGCTAACTCTGGACGCCCTGAAAAAGTAAAAGTACCCTGAACCTTCTGAGTATTTTGTCGATTAAGGCCTTGAGCAGAAAAAACACTCATTGATAAGGGCTGCTTTACAACATCATCAGACAATAAGTTGTTTACGCTTAAGGCGCTTACATTCCTTGCTCCATCTTCTGCCATCACCTTGAAACTGGCGAAAAGAATAAAACAAATAATGCTGTAAACAAATATTAATCGCAACAGATACCTGCCTGTTCCAATTGTGCTTTTAAAGGAGCAAGTTGCTGAACATAATTTCGCCATTTACCTTTAGAGCTTTTATAAATACCTTGGCGAACTTGTGATGCACTAGCTGTGGTAGAAGGGGCTTGGTTATTATTAAACTCTATACATTGGCGCTGCCAATTCAACTCACAATACTCGATTAACGCTTTTGCTTGCTCCTCGGTGTTATCAATCACATCTTCATAGGCCACAAGGTAAATAGAGTTGGGTAATACTTTTTGCCAATGCAACATCATCTTGTGGTGCGCTATATAATATTCCCCTAACTCAGTTAAGTCATATGAAAACGGGTAACCTTGGGTAAATAGTTGCTTGTAAATTGCGTAACAAGTATCAAGGGGGTGCCTGGTAACATGGACAATTTTTGCTTTAGGCAGCGCTAAGTGGATAAGTCCCACAGAAAGCGAATTAAGTGGAAGTTTGTCGATAAAATATTTTGATTTTCCGGTGTTAGGTCTAGTGCTGTCAATATACGCTTTCCCTAATGTTGAAAAATCGAGTTGGCTAGTTAAAGTAACTAATTCTGCCTTGCTTTGCGGGGCTTGTAAGCCTTGCTTGTT
>Ga0209396_1003239_pt1 | contig 16540 bp, 9 predicted proteins | sample GOMGulsemesocosm_6_FD_184638 | JGI IMG/M metagenome (GOLD analysis project Ga0209396, IMG submission 184638) | Methane-oxidizing microbial communities from mesocosms in the Gulf of Mexico - GOM8C Gulf of Mexico (SPAdes) (version 2) | ecosystem: Environmental > Aquatic > Marine > Cold seeps...
TGATGAAATCCATCCCCACCGATCCTAATTACCTCAGCGCATATTATACCGGTTTTTGTTTATGGTGAAAAACGTGGTGGTAGACAAGGGAATTGGCATTGGAGCGCCTATCAAGGCGCGGTGGATGCCGATGTGAAATGGGTAGAGAAGCAGGTAAGTCAAAAGGGTGCTAAATTGTGATGAATAAGATGAGAAAAAATGTTTTTTTTATGTGGTTATTTTTAGCCCTCGGTATATCTACAATCCTCGCAGCTTGCTCTGCTGATGTGAATGTGATTAGGCAAACTAACGATGGTATGGCTTCAGCTGCGCAGCAGAGTCCAGGTTTGAGCGCAGACCAGGCGGGCAAAACTCTGCGTCTTTGGTATGACGAGTCAGCCCCAGACAGTAATAAAGGTTGGGCAGAACGTTCGATCCCGATGGGTAATGGTTACATGGGTATTAATGTTTTCGGTGGCACTAAAACAGAGCGAATTCAGTTTACCGAGAATAGCTTGTACGATTGGGGAGCTGATCGAGGACTTAAGCGCCGAGGGCTAAACAATTTTGCCGAGGTTTATATTGATTTTGACCACGATACTACCAGTAACTACGAGCGAGAGTTAAACCTAAACGAGGGTGTCTCCCATGTAAAATATCAGCATAACGGTGTAGAGTATTCGAGGGAATATTTTACTAGTTACCCTGATAAGATCATGGCAATTCGCCTAAACGCATCAAAGGCAGGATCGTTGTCATTCACACTGCGCCCCACCATTCCCTTTTTGAATGCAGGCAAGTCTGGCACTGTCTCGGCAAAGGGCGACACTGTGACTCTTTCTGGTGTCATGAATTACTTCAACATCCAGTATGAAGGTCAGTTCAAAGTGATCCCACAAGGGGGCACGATGATAGTGGCCAATAGTGAGTCACAGGGTACGATCACGGTATCTGATGCCGACAGTGCTGTGATTCTGATCGCCATTGGAACCAACTATCAATTAGACTCTAAAATATTTCTGACCACCAAAGACGCCGACAAACTTGCCGGTTTTCCTCACCCTCACGCCAAGGTGAGTCGTTATTTAGCCGATGCAGCGGCAAAGTCTTATGAGGAATTGTTGGCAAACCATCAGGCCGATTACACCGAGCTCTTCGATCGGGTAAGCCTTGATCTCGGCGCTGCTGTGCCAACGATAACCACCGATAAGCTGGTCGATGCCTACCCTGATGGGGCCTCAAGCCGATACCTTGAGGAGCTAGCGTTCCAGTTTGGACGCTACCTGCTAATCTGCTCATCTAGGGCGGGGACACTGCCACCAAACCTACAGGGAATTTGGAACGTTTATGAAAAACCGCCATGGTCGTCTCAGTACTTACACGATACCAACGTGCAGATGGCCTACGCGCCAGCCTTCAGTGCTAACCTGCCTGAGCTGTTCGAATCTTATGTTAGCTTCTTCAATACCTTTGAGCCTCGCCAGCGTTTATACGCCAATCAATACGTAAAGCAGTTCAACCCCTCGCAGCTCGACCCGAATGGAGACAATGGCTGGTCTGGTCCGTTCTGGGCAAATCCATACAATGTTCCTGGTAAGTCAAAGGTAGCGGGGTTTGGCACCGGCTCTTGGATTGCTCAAATGTTCTGGGATTACTACGACTACACCCGTGATAAGTCTTTATTAGCAAACACTGTGTATCCGGTAATGTACGGTCAAGCAAATTTTGTCTCTCGGTTCGTTAAAGATGTTGATGGTGTGCTGTTAGCTGAGCCATCCTCGTCACCAGAGCAAAAATTTCGGGACACGGTTGGTACCACATTCGACCAACAGATGTTTTATGAAAATCATCACAATACCTTGACGGCGGCCAAGATCTTGGGCCGTACCGATAGCCGATTGACCACTTTCGACAGCCAACTGCCGCTGTTAGATCCGATCCATATCGGAAAATCCGGTCAAATCAAGGAATTCCGTCAGGAGCAGTTCTACGGTGAGATTGGTGACCCCACTCACCGTCACACTTCTATGCTGCTTGGATTGTATCCCGGCCAATTGATCAACGACAAAACGCCGGCCTGGCTTGATGCTGCCGAGGTTAGCTTAACGAAACGTACCAATAAATCTCATATTGGCTGGGCACGAGCAGAGCGGATCGCCTTTTGGGCCAGAGTGCATGATGGCGAGGAAGCGTACACCTTCTACCAAGATCTGCTCGGCGGAAACTTTATGCCTAATCTGTTTAATGATCATCGAGGCGGGCCATTGTTCCAGGCTGACGCGAACTACGGCGCCACGGCTGGTGTGACAGAAATGCTGATGCAGAGTCATGATCACGTTGTCGCCCCGTTGACTGCGTTACCTAAGGCGTGGTCGGCAGGTAGTTACCGAGGCCTCTTAGCGAGAGGAAACTTTGAAGTATCTGCTCATTGGGATGCAGGTCAAGCTAGCCGGTTAGAAGTATTATCAAAGTCCGGTAATACATTAGCGTTAAGATATCCAAATATCGTTAAAGCCAAGATCATGACTCTGCAAGGCAAGAAAGTAGAATTTGTTGGCAAAGGGACCGATGAGGTTAGCATTGAAACGAAGAAAGGGCAGACTTATGTGGTTACTCATATACCGGTCTTCACTCCAGTCATAGCGCCTTCAAACTTGAACATCGACAAAGACGGTACAAGGGAGCAGATTGAGCTGTCTTGGACTGGCAGCGTAGGTGCTAAGTCCTACAATCTATACCGTGCGGTTGGCAATGCTCCAAGTTATGAATTGATCGCCTCAGGTATTGCAGACACCCGTTTCGTTTACAAGGCCTCTGAGCTGAAACAGCTCGAGCAAATGACGCTCAAGGTCACTGCAGTGCGAGCTGATGGACGTGAAAGCAACAAGGGGAGCTCTGTGGTTTGGTTATTGCCTTAGATTAAGGCGCTGATTGCGTGGGCCAACCTACACCTACACCTTGGCCGAACTCTACCCAATATCGACAATGAGAATAGATTGCCGGCTCTACCTTCACCATATACTTTGTCTATATTTCGTATTGATCCATCTGGTGCTACATCATAATCAATGGTGGCGAGAAAAGGCTGATCTTGAAACCATTCACTATTTCAGTTGACATCTGTGTAGGTAATTGAATCGTTAGCCGAGTTTTTAGTTATTTATATAATGCAATTATTTGATAATAAATACCACATCGACATGTGTAATGATATATAAAGATACTTCTGGTGTTTTGGTGGAGTAGTGAGTGCTAGCGACTATGGTTAATACGTTTATTAGCTATAAAGGTTAATGATTAATGTATTGTAATTGTCGTATTTTGTGGTGTGTGTGACTGTTTGTTTAATTGGTATTTTTTCTTCACTGTAATAAGTTAGGTATTTTATATGGAATAAAACACTTGAGTTTAGTTGTTTTGGTGTTTATCTTATAGGTGGAACTACAGTTTACCATATGGATTAATGTAAGGATTAACATGAAGCAAAAGACTTTTATCTATTTGATCAAATCAAAACAAATCATTGTGAGTATAGCTATAGGCTTGCTAGTGCAAAGCTGCTCATTTACTGATATAAAAAAGCAACAATCGAAAAATGAAGAGGTAAAGGTTATGCCTAATATTGTTGTTATTCTTGCTGATGATTTAGGTTTGGGGGATTTGGGTGTTTATAATGCTGATAGTAAAATACCCACGCCAAATATGGATGCTATTGCTAATAGCGGTATCCGTTTTACTGATGCTCATACCCCTTCAGCGGTTTGTACACCTACTCGTTATGGATTATTGACTGGCCGTTATGCTTGGCGTAGCCGTTTGAAAGATGGCGTATTAAATGGCGAATCGCCTGCTTTAATTGAAGAGGGTCGACTCACCATTCAATCAATGTTGCAAAAAAACGGCTATACCACTGCCGGTATAGGTAAGTGGCATTTAGGTTTGGGTAATAAAGAAAAAACTGATTATAGCCAACCTCTTAACCCTGGGCCGATTAGCTCAGGTTTTGATTATTATTTTGGTATTCCAGCTTCACTAGATATGGCGCCATATTTATATTTTGAAAATGAGCAGCTAGTTCAAGCGGCTACCGAACAAATTAAAAAAGGAAAACATGCACGTAGAGGTGGTGGAGGTATGTGGCGCGCGGGTGCAATATCCCCAGATTTTAAGCATATTGAGGTATTACCTACTTTAGCCACTAAAGCAGAAGCTTATTTAGTTGAACGTGGTAAAGATCCACAGCAGCCATTTTTCTTATATATGCCTTTACCATCACCTCATACTCCTTGGGTGCCTAAAGCCAAGTTCCGTGGAAAAAGTGACGCGGGTGTTTATGGTGATTTTGTTTATCAAACTGATGACGTTATTGGCAGGGTAATTGCCGCCTTAAAAGCGAATGGTTTAGCAGATAATACTCTCGTGGTGGTAACCAGTGATAATGGTTCACACTGGAAATCAACTGATATTGCAAAATTTGACCATTTAGCTAACGGAAATTTTCGTGGCATGAAAGCCGATATTTATGAAGGGGGGCACAGTGTTCCTTTTATTGCTTCATGGCCAAAAAACATTCCCGCTGGAAGTATTAGCGATGAAAATTTATCATTGGTTGACTTGCTTGCTACCTTTGCGGCAATTACAGGTACTCCTTTACCTAATAATGCCGCTGAAGATAGTTATAACCAACTCGCCACCTTAAAAGGTGACAAGAGTGAACAGCCAATTCGTGAGGCGACAGTATATCATTCACTTCGTGGTATGTTCGCAATCCAAGAAGGGCCTTGGAAATATATTGAAGGGCAAACCTCTGGTGGTTTTAAAGCAAGATTTGAGTTAAAAGATGCGTTAAAGAAAAATCCTAAGCTGCCAGCAGGTCAGCTTTATAATCTAGATAAGGATCCAACTGAAAGTAATAATTTATATACCCAACAGCCTAAAAAAGTCGCTGAATTGAAAACACTATTAAAACGTTATCAAGATCAAGGTTACAGTCGTTTAATACCACAATAAACGTAAGAACTTCCCCATGCTAGCCAATTTTTTGGATACGTTGTTTCTTATCTACATATCCGAAAAGTAGATAAGAAACGGAATAAGATCGTGTGGCGTAGGGGAAATCAGCACAGGGTTTGTTAAAAACAATAAATCAACGTTAAACACACGTTAAATTGACCAGCCAAGTTTGGATGAAGTAATCAAGCATAAATATTATTCTAAAAAAGTGAAACACATTTTTGTGTCACGACCAATAGATAACAGTAATAATATTTAACCGACCAATTTACGGCTAACTAACTTCAGTTGCCAGTATATAAACTATTAAAAATAGTAGGTTGGCATAAAGGAAAGTTAATGACGTTCAGTAGCAAAGTAAAACCTATATATATACTAATAGGTTTGGCAGTCTTGATAATTACAGTAGCAATATTACTTCCCTTTGACGGTGCTAGTGGCGATGGTGTCACTCGGTTTTTAGGTCGGTTTCATGTATTAATATTACATTTCCCTATTACCTTAATTGTACTCATTCCGGTATTAGAATTTATTATCCGTAAACAACAATATCAAAATATAGCAGAAATAATTCTATATATTTGGTGGTTTGCTAGTATTTCCGTGTCAATCACAGTGTTATTAGGCATGACATTGGCCGCGAATGAAGGTTTTAGTTTTGCACAAATTCAAAGCCATTTAGTTGCGGGTATATCTGTCGCCATACTTACTTTTATTTGTACTGCATTAAAGTGCTCGTTATTAAAAAAAAGTACCTCAACTTCAGCAAGCTTAAGTGATAATAACTGTTCAAAAATATTTACCACCTTATATACACTGTTATCGGTGACCTTATTATTGACCTTATTTATTGCCGCACATGCTGGCGGTAATTTAGTACACGGAGATACCTATTTAACACGCTATGCACCTAGTGCAATAAAGTCATGGTTACCTGTAGATAAACAAGCCATAGATCTGACAAAAGTTAATGATCAGCATTTTGTCAAAGATGTTCAGCCGTTGTTACAAAAATATTGTTTTGATTGTCACGGCGAAGATAAACAAAAAGGTGGTGTACAACTATCAGCGTTAAATCCTGATTTTGCTAACGGACATGACGCCCCACAGTGGCATGCTGCATTAGATATGATTAACAGCGGTGAAATGCCGCCAGTAAAACAACAACAACCCAGTAATGCAGAGAGACAATTATTGGTTGACTGGATAACGGGTGGCATAACCATAGCTAAGGAAACTAAAAAAGGTAAAAGCAAACAAGTCATTCAACGTTTAACTAAGCAACAATATACGAATACTTTGCAAGATTTGTTAGGGGTAAAAATAGACTTTGGCGCTGAACTTCCAGAAGATCCCTTATCTGAAATAGGCTTTAGCAATAATGCCGAGCTATTAACTTCATCAACATTACATTTAGAAACCTTTCAAAAAATAGCTAGAAATGCTCTGGATCAAGCGATAAATATCGGAGAAAAACCTCCAGTTAGCCACTACCGCATGCATTTTGGTAAAGGTGTAGGTAAGGGGCAACCTAATACCAAATCTAAAGGCTATATGGATGTAGCGGTGGCAAAAGATGATTTTTATTTAGAAATGTTATCAGCGGACGGTACAGCTAAGGCGGGAAAAAGTATTGACGAGCTTAAACGCTATTTTAGTGCCAGTATGCGTGGCTCGGACCCAAGACGGTTTCAAATGAAAAAACAAGGCATAACTTTATTTTCAGCCTTACCTCATAAAGAAACAACTATGGGCGGAGAATATGGTGCATGGCATGGTCCGTCACCTAATCTTGCCATGCAAATTAAGGATCAATTTCCAATAGAGGGTGACTTTGTTATTAGGGTGAAAGCATATAAAGGGGAAGCTTTCGAATTACCTTTGCAAAATGCAACTTCATTAATTAATGCCAAATCGCTGATTAATTTTGGCGAAAATAACATGCCAATGAAACGAAGGGCATCGGATAAAAATACCCTTATTTTACCAAGCGACAAGCTTGAAAATATTTCAGGCTTGATTAAATCAAATAGATTAGCAAGAACGTTAATTCCTGATAATAATAGCGCACATGTATCTGGTCAATTTACTTTAAAAATCCCTGGCCGTAGTGCTGATTATTTCCAAATTGATTTAGTACACCCTGAAGTGTCGGCTGACGCAATGAGCAATATTACGGTAACAATCAATGATGAGTTAACCTTTAATACGCCGATACTCCCTACTGGCAAGGCCAAGCCTGGAGAAATAGTCACCTCGAGTATTGGTGTTGCCTATCTTTTACGTGGTCAGAAGCTGAATTTAAGCATTAACAGCGATGCTAATTTTTCAGGCTTTAGTGATATCGTATTAACTAAAATTAATGACAATGTCAAAGCACTAAAATTAGATTATTACGACAATAGTAAATTTACTAAGGCGAAAGCAGAACTTATGCCTTACATTGGTACTAGAACAGATGATGGTATGGACTATCAAACCTTTACCGACAGCGTCACAGTCACCAATAACAAAGAGCAGGAAAAGGTTTATAGCTTTTATGGTCGCTTAGAAAATTTACCTATTCCGCATCATGGCAATCAAGGGAGTCATATTACCAGTAGTAGCCTTAAAATAGGGGTATGGAACAATAATTTAGTTAAAAAACCAACTGAAGTTGGTAGCCCATTGCATATCGATTATATTGAATTTGAAGCACCCTACTTTACTCAATGGCCAAGTAAAACTCACCAAAATATATTTATCGAATCTAGCCAATCAGACTCAGTTGAATATGGCAAAGAAATTTTACAGAATTTTATTACTAAGGCATATAGAAGACCTGTAGCTGCAGATGAATTAGATTTATACCTGAATTATTGGCTCAGTATTAAGGGTGACTATCCAGTTTTTGAACAAGGAATTAAGGAAACGTTGATCGCGGTATTATCTTCAACAAACTTCTTATATTTAGCACAACCTCAGCAAACTTTACTGGCAGAAAATAAAACTATTGATAAGAACTCAAGGGATCAATCTGACTCAGTAATCAGTAATCTATTGGGGGTATCAACTGCCAAGGCAAGCGTCATCGCTAAAGTTAGTGCATCAGAAAACACTCAAACAAGCAGTCAGTATGCATTGGCTAGTCGGTTAGCGTATTTTTTATGGAACTCGCCACCCGATTCTGAATTATTATCCCTGGCAGCAAACGGACAACTTAGTGCTCAATTACCACAACAAGTAACACGCTTGTTGGCTGATGACAAGGTAATGAGATTCATTGAGGTATTTACTAGCCAATGGTTGAGATTAGATAGACAACAAAACCAGGCCGTTGATGTGTCTACCTACCCTGATTATACCCGGTTCGTCAAACAAGATATGCTGTTAGAAACGCAATATTTCTTTAAAACTTTATTACAAGAAAACTTGTCAGCGCTGAATGTCATTGATGCAGATTTTACTATGTTAAACCAAAACTTAGCAGAGTTTTACGGGATAGATAACGTCTACGGCAGTCAATTCACCAAGGTAGCATTACATGATAATAAAACCCGTGGTGGTTTATTATCACAAGGCGCTTTTTTAACAGGGCATGCCGACGGTGTTCATAGTCATCCCGTTAAACGTGCGGTATGGGTGAAAGAAAAAATATTAGGGGATACGCCGCCGCCGCCACCACCCAATGTACCTGATTTAGATCCAGAAACCCCTGGCTTTGAAAAGCTGACCTTAAAGCAGCAATTAGAGTTACACAGAGATAAAGATTCTTGCCGTGATTGTCACGCAAAAATTGACCCTTATGGGGTTGTTTTTGAAAAATATGACGCTGTAGGTAGATTACGAGAAGCCTATAAAGGCCGAGCCATAGACGACCAAGTGATACTGCCTAACGGCAAGTCAATTAAAGGGGTAACAGAAATAAAAGACTATTTAATGTCAGAACAAAAAGATCAGGTGGTGCTGTCGGTGATCAAACATTTGTACGCCTATGCGCTAGGAAAAGAAGTGAGCTTTCATGATGAAGATACCCTTAAGGCAATTCTTGAAAAAACTAAAAATAATCACTATCAAATGCAGACGTTAATTAGCGCTATTGTTGAAAGCCCTGCCTTTTTAAATGCCAATAAAAGTTAAAGCAAAGGACAATAACCATGAATTTTCTTAAAGGATTTACCTTAGACCGTCGAAGTTTTATCAAAGGTGTTGGTGTGGCGGCCAGTTTGCCGTATTTAGAATGTATGGCGCAAGCCCCTAAAGTGGGTAATAGAAATATAGCACCTAAGCGCATGTGTTATGTTTCAGTCCCTAACGGTGTGTCCTTACCAGGAGAAAATTCAGCATTTAAACAATGGAATTGGTTTCCCTTTGGCGAAGGTAAAAACTATCAATTCACCAATGTATTGTCTTCTCTCGCTCCTTTTAAACAAGATATTTCAATTATTAGTGGCTTAAGTCACCCTAAATCACGAAAGTTATTAGGCCATATTGCTGGCGATACTTTTTTAACCGCCGGTGATGTACGTGCCGACTACAATAACAGTATTTCAGTTGATCAGTTTGCTGCGGCCATTAAACAGCATAATACTCGCTATCCATCGTTAGTGTTATCCGCTGATGGTGGCGTTGGTTTTAAATCTAGAGCCTCGACCTTATCCTATAATGCCCGAGGTAATGCAATACCATCGGAGCACAGTCATCGACGAATTTTTGAACGTTACTTTTCCCCTAATGGCAATGCAACCTCTGCCGAGCGTAGAAAAAGCTTACACAGGCATCAAAAGGTTGTTGATTTATTACTTGAAGATGCCAAACGCCTACAAAGAAAACTCGGCGTTAATGACAGAGCAAAAATAGCAGAACATCTCGATTCATTGAATGATTTAGAAGAGCAAATAAAACGTAATGAAGCCTGGCTAGATATCCCTTTAGCTAATTTTAATAGTGATCATATTGATTTAGCCGTCGACGCAAAAATTGACCCTCAAGCCTATATTCGTACTATGTTCGACTTAATTGTTTTAGCATTTCAACTGGATTTAACTGAAGTTGCCTCGTATATGATCTCCCGTGAAGATGGCATGGGGCTAGGTGATTCTTACCCGAAAATCGCCCTTGGCCTGAAAAAAGGTCATCACAAATTGAGTCACGATAAAGCCACTGGCCATTGGCAAGAATGGGGGCGTTATGATCAATGGCTAGCCAGCCATTTTAGTTATTTTATTAACCGCATGAAAAACACCCAAGATCAATTTGGCTCACTATTAGACAATACCCAAATATTATATGGCAGCGCTTGTAGTAACACTCATAACGCAAGAAATTGTCCGCTAATACTTGCCGGTGGTAAAAATATGGGCTTAACACACGGTAGTTATCATAAATTTTCAGAAGACGTTCCTATGGCTAACTTATTTGTAAAAATGTTGCAGTCGGCTAAAGTACGGACTAAAACATTCGCTGACAGTAATGAAAAAACCGCTGGTTTAGAAAAATTGTTTTCGGTTTAAGGTTAGCATTAACTAAAACAGAGCAACAAATTTAACAACACCGACTTATCACCAAGCATATAATAAAAAACGGATAACATAATGGAAGCAAATCAAACGATAGACAGTACTGAGCTTACCGGCTCTGTTGATATTCAGAGAGGAATTAACATCATCTCACCCGGCTTAATATGGCCATTTATTTTAATAACCGCCTGTTTTTCCTTATGGGGCGCGGCTAATAATATGACAGATTTACTGGTTCCTGCTTTTCAAAAAGTGTTGAGTATGAGCCAATTTCAATCGTCATTTATTCAGTCGGCTTTTTATGGCGCCTACTTTTGTATGGCGCTACCCGCAGCCTATTTAATACAAAAATACAGTTATAAAAATGGTATTTTGGTTGGGCTAACCGTTTATGCCATCGGCGCGGTATTATGTTATCCCGCCAGTCAAGCAATGAGTTTTGAATTTTTCTTATTTGCCTTTTATGTCTTTGCTGCCGGTTGTGCAATTTTAGAAACGGTAGCCGCTCCTTATATTATGTCAATGGGCCCAGAAGAAAAAGCCACTCAACGTATTAACCTAGCCCAAGCCTTTAATCCTATTGGTGTACTGATGGGGGTGTTTTTAGGTAAAGAAGTTATTTTAAAGGGCTTAAATGCTGCCACTGAATCAGAACGTGCCGCCATGGCTGCTGAGCAATTAACTAATATTCAAGCGCAAGAGCTTGGAAATGTGGTCACCGCATATCTTATTGTCGCGTTAGTAGCCTTAACTTTAGCGGCTGTTATTTTCTTTACTCGTTTTCCTTCGGCAAAGTCGGATGACAAATTTGGCAGCTTAAAAGCGTCTTTTGGTCGTTTAAAAACGAATCGTAATTGGAAGTTTGCTGTGGTGACCCAGTTTTTTTATGTGGGCTGCCAAATTGGTGTTTGGACCTATGCCATTAAGTATATAATGGATAATCTTTCCGGCGTTGGCAGTGTTGCCGAAGCGGGAAATTATGTATTTTATGGTTTATGTGTTTATACTTGTTTTCGTTTTATCTGTACTTTTTTAATGACTTATATCTGCCCGGCGCGTTTATTAACTGTGATGGCAAGTCTTGCTATGGCTTTAATTAGTATTGCCATTTTCATTGGCGGCGATATAGGTACCTATGCATTACTGGGGTGTTTTTCTTGTATGTCATTAATGTTTCCCACCATTTACGGTCTAGGCTTAACCGGTGTCGGCGAAGATCGTAAGTTAGGTGGCTCTTTTATTATTATGGCGATATTAGGTGGCGCTGTATTAGTACCACTACAGGGTTGGATTATAGATCAAACTGAGAATGTTAATATTAGTTATTTATTACCGTTATTTTGTTTTAGTGTCGTCTTGGTTTTTAGTCTTTTTGCCCGTAAAAAAGAAATTTCTGCAGGTTATGTACATGACTAAAGCGAGTGATAAAATAACAATACTCTTGAGTGATGAATGGCGTAATAATGAATAAAGAACATCAATTATTTACCTCGTTTATTCGACAATATCAAGCAACGTTAAGAAGCTACATCCGCGGATTAGGAGTCTACTCGCACGCCGTGGATGATATTGCCCAAGAGTCCTTTATTGTTGCCTATAAAGAGCTAGAAAAGTTTGATCAAAGCTTAGACTTTGGTCATTGGCTAAAGGGTATTGCTCGTAATTTAGTACGCAACGAAATCAGAAAAAATGCCCGTCAAAAGCGCATAATGAATGATAAATTAACCTCATTTTTAATTGACTCATTTGAATTGAATTACGAAGCAACTTTTGGTGAACATCAAGAAATTGAGGCCTTAAAAGAATGTATTCATACTTTACCGGTGAAAAGCAAAGAATTGCTTAACTATAAATATCATAAAGAACATGACAGCCAAGAGATGTCTAAGGTACTAGGGTTGAGTGCCACAGCGATACGGTTATCTTTAATGAGAATTCGGTATAAATTAAAACATTGTTTAGATTTTAGGTTAGGTTATGAACAGTAATAAACAACAAATCAAACGTTTTAACGCGCTATTAGCTTTATTGTTAGATAACAATTTGCTTAACGAGCAAGTTCAAGAGTTAATTGAACTTGCTGAGCATGACGAAGAGCTCAAAGCACAATTAAGAGATCAACTTAGTATTGACCATTTATTGTGTCAATATGCAGAATCAAAACATAACTTAGAAACCTTTGTTAATACCACGTTTGACCTCGCATCAGCGCAAAAAACGTCAAATGATTTTGAAGAAAAAATTATCACGGCTATTAGTGATAAAAATAAACCTAATCCAAGTATCCATGCAACGACTCCTTTAGGTAAAAGCAAAGTAAAAACCTTTAAACATTATTATTTTCCTTGGTTAATGTCTGGTTTAAGCATGGCCGCTTGTGTCTTGTTTTCATTTCAATATGTTCAAAATAACCTATTTCAAACTGAGCCAAGTATCAACAAAGTTGTAGTCTCTGAATATCAAGATACCGGTGTTGCTATTATTGCCAATGTACTGAGCTTAAGTAAAGGGTCAAAATTCAAAATTGGCGATACCATTCAACCTGGCGAATTAATTCTTGCAGAGGGCTTTCTTGAGCTAGAGTTTTATCGTGGTGCACAATTAAAAATTTCCGGCCCAGCTAAAATAAATATTATCAATCAAGAGCATATCCAGTTACTTAGTGGAAAAGTGATGACCGACGTACCTAAAGTTGCCATAGGTTTTACTATTGACACCCCTAATAGTGAAATTATTGATTTAGGCACAGAAATAGGTGTTGAAGTATTGGCGAATGGTCAATCAAAAGTACACGTTTTTGAAGGTCTGGTTAAAGCTAGAAATAAACATGGTTATAGCCAATTAATTGAAAAAGGTCAGGCTGTTAATTTTTCTGGCGAAAGAAAATCGAGTTGGCTCAATAGCCCAACGTTAGCCAATGAATTTGCTGAATTTGAAAAAATTGATGATTTAACGGGAACCGCTGCTAGTTTGCAACATAAAAAATGGCTAATATTAAAAGATAAGGTACTTAAAAATCCTGACTTGGTTACCTACTATGATTTTGAACCCAATGATAAAACCCCTAGGATCCTGAGTAATCTATCTAGATATGGCGCTGAGCATCATGGTGCCATTGTCGGGGCCAAGTGGAGTGATGGTCCATGGCAAGGAAAAAGCGCGTTAAACTTTAAACGTGCAAGTGATAGGGTGCGAGTTGAGCTTGATAATGAAATGGCAAGTTTCACTCTTGCCACCTGGGTACAAATAGATAGTTTGGATAGAAGCCTTAATTCAATTTTGTTAACGGATGGCTATAAACCGGGCGATATTCACTGGCAAATTTCTAAATTAAGTCACCTAGGTTATGGCAAATTAGTCATGGGGCTAAATTCCCTTAACAATGGAGCCGAAACATATCGCCATTCACCTTTTTTTACACTCGCTGATTCAGGTACTTGGTATCACCTAACTATACGCTTAGAGGGGAAGAACAATATGCTATCAATGTTTGTTAATGGTGAAAAAGTCAAAGAGAGTGAAATTGTTAACCCTTCAAAATATTGGAAAATTGGCTCCGCCTCAATCGGAAACTGGGATAATACACTTCTCTCCAAACCACTTAGAAATTTAAATGGTAGCATTGCTGAAATGATGATCTTCAATGCCGCACTTGATGATTACTATATTAAATCGTTAGCATTAGCGGATTAATCTGACGCGAAGACAACACCAATTATATTTATAGTTGGTGTTTATTCTATTCTCATCACTATAGATATATACCCATCAAAGATTAATGTTATCGCTCTGATATTATACCAATCAGACTAACTAAGTGATCTTTTAAAATGGTCTAAATATCCAATAACATCGTTGCTTTCAATCCCAATAGCCAGCTATTGCTCAATCAATCGCCTTGTTCTTGAAAATTTATCCTCATTATAATTTGAACCATTAATTAATCTGATTGGTATTAGTTATAGCCATACCCACAAATTTTTAACTTTAAAAAGCAAGGAAAGCGACTAATTTGGGACTGCAGTTCGAAATTTTCTTTTAGTTTGGCCTAATAAACTGAAATCCAATAAGGGGCTTGTCTTAGACTTTCACGTCACTTTTTTTGCTATTTATTTAATGATCCACTCTATTGTCTTTTTATAGTTTTTTATCTGACATAGGTTATAAGTAAACTAGCTTGGAATAGTTGTTATGAGCTATTTTTATTATTACGGCTTCCATTTGATAATTTGTTTTATACCTAATATATTTTTACTTCATCATTAACTGATGTCATTTTAAATATAGAAGTACAGCTTTTTGTTGACCAAAATACAATTTAATGATTAAATTACGTTTAGTAAGTGCGACTCAGTTGTATTTTCGAAATTGATAGGCGTGCACTTTCATAAAAGCGGGGTGTAGTAGCTTAGTTGAATTATTTTATTAGGGCATTGAAATGATAAACAAACATTTTGTTTTATTGAACAAAACAGATAATGTTTTTGTATGTTGTAAACGGTTACTGTCAGGCTGTTCTACCACTTTAGAAGACGTTGAGGTTTCGATGACTACTGATATCACAGTGGGTCATAAGATTGCCAGACAAGTGATTGTCAAAGGTGAAAAGATCATTAAATATGGCGTATCTATCGGCTCTGCGATTGAAGATATTGCCTTTGGTGAGCATGTGCATATGCATAATATGAAAAGTGATTATATTGCTAGTCATACACGCCAAAGCAGAGTTGGAGAATAATGATGAAAGGCTACTTAAGAGCTGATGGTCGTAAAGGCATTCGTAATATTGTGTTAGTGACTTACCTCGTTGAATGTGCCCACCATGTAGCGAGAGCGATAGTAAATGAAAGTGCAAATAGTAATGTGCAACTGATAGGCTTCCCAGGCTGTTACCCCAATGAATACTCGCTAAAAATAATGGAAGGCTTATGTACTCACCCCAATGTCGCGGGCGTATTGATTGTTTCGCTAGGTTGTGAAGGGTTTAACCGAGAACAATTGGCCAATACGATTAAAGCCAGTGGTCGTGCAGTAGATACCTTAGTTATTCAAAAGTCAGGCGGTACCAGAAAAACCATTGAAGCAGGTGTATCGAGTGTCAGGGAGTTACTTATTACGGCTGAAAAGACTGAATTAGTGGCGATGGAAATCAGTGAACTTATGGTTGGCACTATTTGTGGTGGCTCAGATGGCACTAGTGGTATTGGCGCTAACCCGGCAGTTGGTCATTGTTTTGATCAATTGGTGGCAAAAGACGCTATTTGTATATTTGAAGAAACCGGTGAGTTAATTGGCTGTGAACAAATCATGGCTGAACGCGCTATAACGCCTGAGCTTGGTGTTGAAATCATGAAATCGGTTGAAAAAGCTGAGAAATATTATACCAAAATGGGCTATGGCAGTTTTGCCCCAGGCAATGCCGAAGGGGGGTTAACCACCCAAGAAGAAAAATCGATGGGCGCTTATGCCAAATCGGGTAGTTCAAAAATACATGGCTTAATTAAGCCGGGTGATATACCCACACAAGGCGGTTTGTATTTAATGGATGTGGTGCCAGATGGTGAGCCGATGTATGGTTTTCCTAACATTGTCGACAGTGCCGAAATTGTTGAAATGATAGCCTCTGGTTGTCACCTGACCTTATTTACTACGGGCCGTGGCTCAGTGGTGGGCTCGGCCGTTTCGCCAGTGATTAAAGTATGTGCCAACCCTGAAACTTATGACAATTTAGCCGATGATATGGACATTAATGCTGGTAAAGTTATCAAAGGTGAAGCGACGGTGGCCCAAGTTGGTGATGAAATATATGAATTGGTCATCGAAGTTGCCCAAGGAAAACAGTCCAAGTCAGAAGAGTTAGGTCACCAAGAGTTTGTTTTAACCTACAAGAAATTTTCAGGCATTGGCCCTGCTTGTTTACCCAAAGTTAGATAGTTGAGTTGATAGAGTATGTTTAAAAAACGACAAATAGGTAAAACCAAGTTACAGGTGACTGAGCTTGGTTTTGGCGCGGCGACTTTGGGTAACCTTTATCGCCCCATGTCAGATAG
>Ga0209396_1003240_pt1 | contig 16540 bp, 12 predicted proteins | sample GOMGulsemesocosm_6_FD_184638 | JGI IMG/M metagenome (GOLD analysis project Ga0209396, IMG submission 184638) | Methane-oxidizing microbial communities from mesocosms in the Gulf of Mexico - GOM8C Gulf of Mexico (SPAdes) (version 2) | ecosystem: Environmental > Aquatic > Marine > Cold seeps...
GCGCTTGCCTTGAAGGTCGTATTAGTAAAGATAAAGTTTTGACGAGTTGTTTTGGTGCAGACTCTGCATTCTTAAAAGATATTGAAAATGTCCATATCGTTGCCTGTGGCACCAGCTATCATGCAGGAATGGTTGCTAAGTATTGGATAGAAGATTTAGCCGGCTTGCCGTGCACTGTTGAGGTGGCAAGCGAGTACCGTTACCGTAAAGTAGCTGTGCCAAAAAGTACGTTATTCCTGACTTTGTCTCAATCCGGTGAAACAGCGGATACGCTAGCGGCATTGCGTATGGCAAAAGAGTTGGGTTATCTAACAACATTGGCTATCTGTAATGTACCATCAAGCACGCTAGTGAGAGAGTCAGCTCTGACCTTATTAACCAATGCTGGTGCTGAAATTGGCGTTGCTTCGACTAAAGCTTTCACCACTCAACTAACAGCTTTGTTAATTACCAGTGTCGCGATAGCCGTTGAGCAAGGCTTGTCAGAACAAAGACAAGCAGAGTTGGTGCAAGCTATGCGAGACCTGCCTGCCTATGTTGATGCTGCTTTGATGCAAGACTCACATATCAAACAAGTGGCCGATCAATTTGCCAATAAACATCACGCACTCTTCTTGGGTCGTGGACCAATGTTCCCGATTGCTCTTGAAGGGGCGTTAAAACTTAAAGAAATTTCTTATATCCACGCAGAAGCTTACCCTGCTGGTGAGTTAAAACACGGACCACTAGCGCTTGTTGATGAGAATATGCCGATTATCACCATGGTGCCTCATAACAACTTGTTAGATAAACTAAAGTCAAACCTGCAAGAAGTCAGTGCACGAGGTGGTGAGCTATTTATCTTCGCGGATAAATCAACCGACCTTCATAACGAAGAATCAATTACCTTTACCGAAGTGCCAAAAGTACCTGAGATATTAGAGCCGATTGTTCACACTATTCCAATGCAACTACTGTCGTATCATGTGGCCGTAGTGAAAGGAACCGATGTGGATCAGCCTAGGAACTTGGCTAAGTCTGTGACGGTTGAGTGATTAATTCGATCTAAAAGAACTGATTGCAATGGTGGCATCTAACATATTTTAAGATGACTTTTTTGATATACTGAATTTTATTTCAGTTATATTTCTTTATTTTATGGTATCTCTATAGTGAAAATTATCCCTGTTATCCTTTCGGGTGGTGTTGGTAGTCGCCTTTGGCCTTTATCTCGTGAACACTTCCCTAAGCAGTGTTTGCCGTTGACAGATAATGTCTACAGTCTTCTTCAGCAGACTTTACAGCGCACTATGTCTTTAGAGGTAAGAGATCCTATTGTTGTGTGCAATGAAGATCATAGATTTCTGATTGCCCAACAGTTACATTCAATAGGCGTAAAAAAACCAAGCATTTTACTGGAGCCTAAAGGGCGTAACACGGCCCCTGCGATTGCATTGGCAGCGCTTGAGGCTCAGCATAGTTATTCAGATGATGCTCTCATGTTGGTATTGCCTGCTGACCATATTATTCGCGATATAGCCGCTTTCGAAGAGACAATAGTGCAAGCTGTAGAGTTAGCAGCAAAAGGTTCGTTGGTTACTTTTGGCGTGGAACCTACGCGACCGGAAACTGGCTATGGTTACATTCGCTCAGGTATCAACTTTTCAGTTGAAGAGTTTGTTGAAAAACCGAATATTGATAAAGCTCAAGAGTATTTAGACTCAGGTGAATACTTGTGGAACAGCGGTATGTTTTTATTCAGTGCTAATGCCTATCTAAAGGAGTTGTTTGAGTGTCGTGATGATATTTCAAAGGCAGTAGAGAGTGCATATAAACAACGCTCAGAAGATTTGGATTTTATTCGTATTGATACTCAACTGTTTTCAGAGTGCCCTGAAGAGTCGATTGATTTTGCGGTTATGGAAAAAACCAAAAAAGCGAAGGTCGTCCCATATAAGGGTGATTGGAGTGATATTGGTGCTTGGGATGCATTATATGATTTTGCAGAAAAAGATGACAATCAAAATGTGTTATCCGGAGATGTAATGTCAGAAGGCTCTAACAATTGTCTGATACGTTCTGAGTCTCGATTAGTGACGGCTGTGGGTGTAGATAATCTTGTAATTGTTGAAACAGCAGACGCAGTTTTGGTTATGGATAAAAACAATGCTCAAGATGTCAAAAAGATTGTTAAACGCATCAAAGAAGAAGGTCGTGAAGAGCATATGTATCATACGACAGTGCATCGACCTTGGGGGTCTTACGAAACAGTAGACCTAGGAGAGCGATATCAAGTAAAGCGGATAATGGTTAAACCCGGTGAAAAATTGAGTGTTCAAATGCATCATCATCGTGCCGAGCATTGGGTAGTCGTATCTGGTACTGCTAAAGTACAAAATGGTGAAGAAGAAATTTTATTAACTGAGAACGAATCGACTTATATACCGGTGGGTGTTACTCATGCACTGGAAAATCCGGGTCGAATCCCTTTAGAGCTAATAGAGGTTCAGTCAGGTAGCTATCTTGGAGAAGATGATATTGTTCGTTTTAGTGATAGGTATGGACGCTAGGCTAAAAGATTATTAGTTTGGTAATGGGTAGCTTAATGATTAATTTGACTGGATAAGCCTCAGACTTATGTTTATATATTGTTACATAAAATCATCTTGTGGTAGTAACGATAGGATTACATTGTGTAATCATGGGTGAATCCTACACACCTCTGTATATGGATAAAAGCTTGATGTTTAAGGTGAGTGGAGCGGTTCAATAGTTTTAATACTGAGTCGGATGCTATTATGAATTGATGTTTAGCATGAATTAATTGCAGGTTTTTGGTTTGGTGAAGCTAAGAATATTTATACTGGTTATAGGAACTTAAAATGAGTAGATACTCTAATATTGATGTTGGTGATTCTGAAAAGATTATTCATATAATTACTAAAAAAGATATTGAAAAATTTGTGGAACTAAGTGGAGATGATAATAAACTTCATGTTGATGAGGATTTCGCTAAAAAAACCTCCTTCAAAAAACCAGTTGCTCACGGAATGATAGGTGCCTCATTTATATCTACAATTATAGGTACAAAACTTCCAGGTGATGGTGCTTTGTGGTTCTCCCAAAGTCTTGAGTTTTTACTTCCCGTAAGAGTGGGGGATGAGCTAACTATCGTTGCTGAAGTGCTTAAAAAAAATGATAGACAGAATAGCATAGAGTTAAAAACAGAGATTTTTAATCAGCATAAACAAAAAGTTACAGATGGTTTTGCAAAAGTAAAAATTATTGAAGATGAGAAACCTGAGGTTGAAACTAAAAGCAATTATGAAAAAGTTGCACTTGTAGTTGGTGCTACTGGTGGTATCGGCAGTCAGACTGCTAGGGCTTTAGCTAAGGAAGGATTTAACCTAGTACTACATTACCATTCAAACAAGACTAGAGCTGAAAGTCTGAAAAATGAATTAGAAGCATTAACCGGTAAAAAAGTAATAGCTGTTAAAGCTGACATTACAAAGCAAAAAGATATTGATGATTTGATCTTCGATGTAAAACGTTATTTTGGTCATCTTACTGCATTCATTAATGCTTCCACGATACATTTTGGAAATATTAAGTTTGATGATATAGCCTGGGAAGACATTAGTTCTCAAATAGAAATAAATATTAAATCTTCATTTATGTTGATGAAAGGCATTGTTCCTTTAATGGATAAGTATAAATATGGGAAAGTTGTTTTTATTACTACGCAATATACAGAACAAACACAGAATGAACTAATACATTATACAACGGCAAAATCGGCTCTAAATGGCTTTGCAAAATCTTTAGCAGTTGATCTTGCTCCAAAAGGTATAAGGGTTAATTTAGTCTCCCCAGGGATGACTGATACTGATTTAATTACCGATTTACCAGAAAAAGTAAAGCTATTAACAACGGCTAGAACCCCTTTAAAGAGATTAGCGAAAGCAGAGGATATAGCTGAGGCTATTTGTTATTTGATTTCAAATAGATCTAACTTCCTCACCGGAGAAACCATCAGAGTGAATGGTGGGCAGGTAATGTTATGAAGAATATGAAATATAGTGAAATTCTTAGTAAAAACTCAGAATTACTAGAGAAATTAATCGATAATTCAACTCCTTATAAAGTTGGGGTGTTATCGAATATTATGGTGCATCAATCAAAAGATATTTGTGAGTATTCTTTAAGGAAAGAGGGGATAGCCGCTGAAGTTTGTTTGGGTGATTACGATAATATACTTCAAGGAAGTTATGATCTCAAAGAAATGAATGCAGTCGTTATATTCTGGGAGCTATGTAATTTAATTGATGGACTTCAATTTAAAATTGATAATTTAAATGTTGAGCAATTTAATGATCTTGTTGAAAAAACTAAAAATGAAATTTCTATTACTCTATCTAATCTAAAGGATATTCCTATTGTATTAGTTAATAAGTTCTCGGTATTAGTTTTTGAACAGTTTAATCTACAAACAACAAAATTTAAAGAATTATCAAATATATTAAATCATTACATTGAAAGCACATGTGCAAGTAATGTTATATGTATAGATATAGATGCTATCATTTCAAAAGTCTCCATTGACTCAGCTATTGATTTAAGACATTACCACTCATCAAAAACTCTTTATAGTATAAAATTTTATAAGGAATATTTTGAAAGTATAAAACCAAATTTTCTATCATTAAACGGTAAGGCAAAGAAAGCGATAATTTTTGATTGTGATAATACCTTATGGAAAGGGATTTTAGGAGAAGATGGAAGCGAGGGGATTAAAATATTTGAAGAAGTACAAACCTTAGCATTAGCTTTATCTAAGAAAGGGGTTGTATTGGGGTTATGTAGTAAAAATAATCCGGACGATGTTGATGATGTGCTTAATAATCATAAGGATATGGTTTTAAGGAATGATGATATCGTTATTAAAAAAGTAAACTGGGATGATAAAGTTACAAACCTTAAAAATATCGCTAAAGAGTTGAATATAGGTCTTGATAGTTTAGTTTTTATTGATGATTCTGAATTTGAAGTAGGATTTGTAAGGGAAAATCTGCCTATGGTTGAGGTTTTTCAAGTTCCAAAAAAAGAATATAACTACTCTATGATGTTTAGAGAGCTTACAAGTCTATTTTATAATCCTATTCATACAAAAGAAGACTACAATAAACTTGAATTGTACAAAACACAAATTCAGAGAGAAAGACTAAAAGGACAAACTAGTAGTCTTGAAGGGTATTTAGAGTCCTTAGGACTTTGTATCAAGATATACATTGATGACGTTGAAGAAATACCAAGAACCGCTCAACTAACGCAAAAAACAAATCAATTTAATCTTACAACTAAACGATACTCTAATAATGATATCGAAAATTTTATAAGGGACTCTAACAAAAGTGTTATCACAATGCGAGTTTCAGACAAATTTGGTGATAACGGTATTGTTGGCTTAGCGATTGTCGATTACAACCAAAAAATAGCAAATATAGATTCTTTACTTATGAGCTGTAGAGTTATTGGTCGTAATGTGGAATACAAATTTATGGATGCAATTGTAGGTGTTTTAAGCGGAAAGGAAATTGAAATAATCCAGTCTAGTTACATAAAAACACTAAAAAACAAACAGGTTTCAAATTTGTATGATAAATTCGGTTTTGATATGGATTTTAAGACTGATGAAAAGCACTTATATCAGGTGGAATTGAGTAAGTACAATTCTAAAAATATAAATTATATAGAAGTAGAATATGAAAAATAAAATTAAAAAAGTTATGGCTGGTGTATTTAAAATAGACACTAAATCTATTGATGATCACACAGGGATTGGGAATGTAGAAAAGTGGGATTCATTAGGCCATATGAACTTGGTTGCTGCGCTTGAAGAAGAGTTTGATATCGTCTTAGATGATGAGGATATCGAGATAATAGTTACTTATTCTAATATATGCAAAATAGTGGAATCAAATATATAATATTATGCAACCTATAAAAAATAAAATGGCTTATATTATTGGAGATAGTGCAATTAGGTCATTTGCATATAATAATTATTTTACCCCTATAATGATTTCTGCTGGTGCGTTTAACTCTCATTTAACATTAGAGTCTTCTAAAGGTGTTGCTGAAAGGTATAAGGCTTTTTGTGAAGAGTACGATTTAGGAGGCGATACTGTGTATTTCTTTACGAATGGAGATACCATCCATCATGTAAGAGATACATTTAATACCTTAAAAATCGGTGAAGGAGTTTTGTATGAAGCTGCATCACGATATGTAAAAATGGTCTTGATGTTAAAAGAGAAATTTAATGTTGATGCAATCTTATTATCAAGCATCCCACTTGAGGGAGAGCTTGGTATGGATACTGCTTTAAAATATAATGATCATTTAAAAGCATTAGCTAAAGTTAATGATTTAAAGTATGTCGATATATGGGCTTATGTTACTAGAGAGGTAAATGGAAAAACTGAAATAAAGCCTGACTTTTTGGCTGACGATGCATTTCATTTGAACCATAGGTTTGTTTACGATTTCCTTAAAGGGTTAGACGTGATCGAAGAAGGTAAGCAATATTGGGATATTGAATATGAGCGTTACTATAATTATGAAATGCCGATTAAGAAGTTAAATGACCAAAAAGCTAAAATATGGGGTGATTGTCATAAAGATAAGTTGATTCTTGATAGGAAAATGGCTTATCAGTTTAATCTTTTTCATCAAAAAACTAATGAACATGAAGTACTTTTAAAATTTCTTCAGCCTCAATTTAAAAATTTGTTTAAGTGTGACTCAGTTACTGTTGATGGCTGTAAAGATGGTTATATTGCTTTTTCTTTAGAAAAAATGAATATTTTTAAAGATATTAATGCGCAAGACTCTGGTGAGAATTTCATTTCTCAAGCTAATATCTTGAAGAAACTTTTCAAGCTAACTAAAACTACATTCGTATCTGAGTCAGATACTAAAGTTAAATATAATGAAATTGTTCTTTCACTAACAAAAAACTTATTAACGAAAAAAAACAAAATGAAATATTTTAAACTTCTTAATAGAGAAGGGGTTAAAGTATTACTCTATTATTCAACAGATTTTACTGGTGATAGCAAAATCTTAAGAAAAAGTGGCTTTTCAAAAATATATGACCTGAAAATTAATTTCGAAAATTCTAATCATTATTTACTATGCTTAAGTTCCAGTTTTGATTTATGGTCTAGTTTAAAGTTTTCGTCATTTATTTTTCATGAAAGAGTTAAGGCGAAATTGTATGTGGTTTTGAAAATGCTATATTCATTCAAAAAAAACATCTGGTAAAACAGCAATATTTTTTACTTTTTAAAAAAACTTTTACGAAATTCATCCACAACACTGGCTTATTGATTCATGAGGGGGGGTTGTGGGTGAAGTTACAGGACTGCAGTGTTTTATAAATATTTCTAAAGAGTCTGCAAATAAGTCTATTTCATAAGATAATTGCTTTTTCATTTTAGGGTCCTACTAGAACACATCAACTCACTTTTGCCGACAGCGAACTCAACAACAAGCGCCGTAAAACACGAAAAGAGATTTTTCTTACCCGCATGAATGAGTTGATGCCTTGGGATAGGTTGGAAACGCAGATTGAGCCGTTTTATTCCAAAGCGGGCAAGGGCCGACGGCCTTCCCCTCTTTCAACCATGTTCCGCATTCATTACCTTCAGCAATGGTCCCCTCCTAAGAGACCCTGCAATGGAAGATGCTTTGTATGAAATCACGTCTATGCGCTTATTTACCAATCTGTCTTTAGATAATGGAATTCCAGATCACACTACGATTATGAATTTTCGATACCTATTAGAGAAACATAAACTCTCGCTAACGTTATTTATGGAAGTGAATAAATTGTTATCTGAAACGGGTATTTTCTTAAAAGAAGGCATACTTGTTGATGCCACGATTATAGAGGCACCCACCTTAATTAAAAATAATCCGGAAAACGAGACCCGACATGCGCCAAACCAAGAAAGGAAATCAATGGCATTTTGGCATGAAGGCGCATATTGACGTCGATGCAAGGACAGGGCTCACACATACATCCACAACAACAGCGGCCAATGAGCACAACCTTAATCAAACCAAACAACTTATTCATGGTGATGAGACATTTATTGGTGCTCATTCAAGATATCGTGGGGCGCAAAAGCGTGAAGAACTAAAGGATGTTACGGCTCAGTGGTTGATAGCAGAGATGCCGAGTAAAACGAAAGTCCTAAAAAAGCACCCTCGTATTAATAAAAATTCGATTAAAACCGAATTTATTAAAGCGAGTATCCGAGCCAAAGTTGACACCCTTTTCGAATTCTTAAGTGTCAATTTGCTTCTGTGAAAGCAAGGTAGCGAGGTCTTGAGAAAAATGACAATAAATTCGCAATGTTATTTGCACTGGCGAATGCTGCACGAATCGATCAGATGATTTGTGCAACAAGGGGGGAGTTCGACCAAAGTATGCAAAGTTAGGTTAAAACAGACCTAACATGGACAATATAAGAAACAAATCAGTTAAAAATACGTCATATAGCCGTTTTTAGTTTAAACCTGCAAATAACCTGACTTAATCGTAGGTTCCTTAGTTAATGCACCTTAGTTCTTTTTAGAAGGTGCTCTTAATTAGCTTTACATGAACCTGATTAAGCTGCTGCTGATACTCGTTGGTTGTTTCTTCAAATATGCTAAAAGATAGGCGTTTTTACACTTCGGTATGATATGAAATGTGGTTGAAAGAGCAGAATATTTAGAGCTATCTGTACTCAAGTGGTGTTTGAAGAGGGTCTTCAAAAGCACTTGAGTTAGCCAGAGTTATATAAGTTGGTTACCATTGCATTCTCTGATAGTAATGACAAAGGATAAAAGCCTTACCGTGATGTTTTTTTTGCTGACTATTATTGAGTGACTTATATGGCCACACAGTGAATATTTATACAGCCTTAGTATTTGATGGTATAGACAGAAGCCTATCATAAAAGCAGTCCACGAGAAAAAGCGGTTTGCCTAATGTTATGGCAAGCATTAAAAGCTGCTGCAACAGTTACTACATGTTAGAATACAGAGTCTATTTTTTTTGGGATTGCGATTTTAATCGAAACGGCGATGGATAGCCGGATACTAGATTACTACAGGGCAATGAATAGATTAAAAGTGTTCCAACAGAAGGAAGCAAGTCATTGATTTATGTATCTATTTATGATCTTGCAGTCTACCTTTGGCGCTTGGTTATATTGTTCATTTAAGGCTATCTAGTGAATCGTCAAAATTAAGGTGTTGTATTGGAGTAAGTAAAATGGAAAATAATTCACTTTTGCTAAGTAAAACGTTTGTATTGTGCCGGTAAGCTGTATGTCTTCATTTATAAAAAAAGTGCTAGTAATTAATAAGTTAAAATATGATCTTATTATGTACCTGATGGCTGGTGTTGTTAGTAAACTATTTCCGTTGTTTTCAGGAATCGTATTGGTATATTTTCTCAGCCCTAGTGAATATGGAAAGAGTGCTCTATTTATTTCTTTAGTGGCAATATTATCAAGCGTGTCTAGTTTTGGTGTTGGTTCTTTGATTGTGAGAGAGAAGAATAGATTAAAAGAAGATGATTATAAAGATGTATTATCATCCAGTGTTTTTTTTATTTTCATGTCTACGTGTTGTTTTTTTCTTGTATATGTTTTTTGTGTTAATTTATTTTCAAACTCTAGCGTTCATGGAATAGAGTACTTTTTTTTGTTGTTTTTTTCTTCTTTAACGCTTTCAGTTAGCTTAGTTTTAACTAAAGATCTAATTGTTTCCGCAGAATCGAAGAAGTTTATGAATTTTGAATTTTTGAAAAGTTTCTTCGTGTCAATATTTGCATTCTTATGTGTTTTCCTAATCGTAGATCCTGATTTTATGTCTCGAATTTATGGAATCGGTCTAGGTTATTTTTGTGTTTTTATTTTATGTTTTTCTAGTTCGAAATTTTTCTTCTCTTCTGTTAAACTCTCTCAGGTTAAAGTTGTTTTTCTTTATGGAATAAATATGCTTCCTCAAATAGCTTCTGGTCTTATTAAAATGGGAGCGGATAAAATTGTTATTTTCTACTTTTTCTCTGCGGAAGTGCTTGGTGTATATAGTTACTCTTTTTTAGTCTGCTCAGCATTTCTAGTTGTAGGTAATGCTTTTAATAATTCAGCAACGCCAAATATAATGAAAATGTTTTCTTCAAATTCAATTAAAGAGGTTCGAAAATATAGGGCAAGGATTGTTTTATTTGAAATGTTAATACTTTTTATTTTTGTTGTCGCTGTATTTATTTTCTTTAGATTTTTTTCACCATCAGGTTATAATTCTTCAAAAATTGATCTGTTATTCTTGATGTTGTCTTTTTTTCTACAGTCAATATATATGTTGTATGGAAAAGTTTTTATATTCTCAAATAAAATGTTGTTTCTAGGCTTTGTTAATTTACTTAGCGTGGGCTTTTATATGTTTTCTATGTTGTTTTTTTCATCCTTTGGTCCCTATTTTTCATTCTTTATTTATTCGTTTTTTTTGTTTGTTTTAGTCTACTTATATAGTAAAAAACTAGAGAGCTCTCTTCATGTTCGATCTTTTTAATAGAGTTATCTTATGATTTTTCAGTGAAAAGTGAGTTTCATTTAATGTTTTTAAATTGGTTTGATGTGTGTCATATGTTAAAGTTTTATTATCGATGATACTTAGTACTTATTTAATGAATTTTATAATTTTAAAAAGGTGCCATTTTGAAAGATTTTAAAGGGTTGGAAAAAAAAGAGAAAAACCATTTAGAGCTTGATCTCAATTCACTTAATGCAGGTTTTGATTTTTCTTACGCTAAAAATAGAAATTCAAACTATAAAAATGTTGCATCTTTTGATGCAAGTGAAATTAAGAGTGAAAAAGTCTTATTAGAGATCTTTGGAAAATTAAAAGAAAAATTTAGTATTGAAAATTATGTGCTTAAAAAGGTTTGGCTTGTTAAAAGTGAATTTGAAACAGTTGATGAGGGGAGGTTGCCATTTATACCTCATATAGATAAGGAACGTTATCTTAAGTTTATGGTTTATGTTACCGATGTTACTGAAAAAGATGGCCCTTTTTTTAGTTGTACAGAAGTTAATGATATTGAAGTATATGAGAGTTTAAGAAAAAAAATACAACATTCGAGTAAAGAAAAAAAAAGAAACGTAATAAAAGATTTTTCAATAGATTTCTATAAACCGATTGTTGGCTGTATGGGGGATCTAATTATATTTGACACAAACCTCCCTCACTTTGCTGGTGCAATTGATAAAGGAAGAGAGCGAAAGGTTATCCGATTTGATTTTGAGAAGAGTAATTGGAATAAAAAATCTATCAAATCATATGTCAAAAACATAGCTAATTTCACCAAGGTCAAAAAATGATTCTTCATAGAAAACTAGATAAATATATTCTATCAGATACATCATCAATAAATGAATTGCTATTGAAGCTTGAGGCTAGCAAAACGAAAGTTGTCTTTCTGGTTGATGAGCATAATAAGTTGAAAGGATCATTTTCGGATGGTGATTTAAGGCGAGCCATTCTTAAAAGTGGCAGTATTGATTTTAATTCGCCGGCTCTAAATGTTTGTAATAAAAATTGCACCTATTTAGAAATTGATTGTGATCAACGAGTCATTGAAAATGCGTTGCAAAAGGTAAAGACGGCCATCCCTTTATTAGATGTTCAAGGGCACCTTATTGCTATTTCTTCTAAAGGCGATCAATTTATAGAAATTGATGGAAGAAGAATTTCAGCTGAAGATCCTTCTTACTTAATTACTGAGATTGGTAATAATCATCAAGGCAGTATAGAGATGGCTAAGCAGTTGGTTGACTTAGCCGTAAGTTCAAATGTGGATTGCGTGAAGTTTCAAATGCGAACTATGTCCTCTTTATATGGTAAGCAGAGTGAGGGTGAATCTTCTGGTGAAGATCTAGGCGCAGAATATACGCTTGATTTATTAGCAAAATTCCAATTGAAAGATGAAGCACTGTTTGAAATTTTTGATTACTGTAAAAGCAAAGGAGTGACTCCTTTGTGCACCCCTTGGGATCTTGAGTCCCTGAAAAAGCTTGAGATTTATGGATTGGCTGCCTATAAAGTTGCATCCGCAGATTTTACTAATTACCAGTTATTAGAGGCAATTGCAGCAACAGGTAAACCTATGATCTGTTCTACAGGTATGTCGACAGAAGATGAAATTAATTCAACAGTTAGTTTCTTGCAGCGGAAAAAAGCAGCGTTCATATTATTGCACTGCAACTCTACATACCCTACGCCTTTTAAAGATGTAAATCTAAAGTATTTACCAGTATTAAAGGCTAAAACAAATGGTTTAGTTGGTTATTCCGGGCATGAACGTGGATGGGCTGTAACTATCGCCGCAGTAACTTTAGGTGCGTGCGTTATTGAAAAGCACTTTACCCTAGATAGGGGGTTGGAGGGTAATGATCATAAAGTTAGCTTGTTGCCAGATGAACTGACTGCAATGGTTAATGACATCCGTGCAGTTGAAGAGTCTATGGGGCAGTCCACTACCCGAGAATTAACACAAGGTGAGCTAATGAACAGGGAGGTGCTTGCGAAAAGCGTATCGGCTCAACGTAAAATTTTAAAAGGAGAGACCATTAAAGAGGCGGATTTGCTTATTAAGGGTCCAGGGAAGGGGTTACAACCTAATCGAATGTCTGATTTAGTTGGTATGGTATCTCCTCGCGATGTGAATGAAGGTGCATTTTTTTATGATAGTGATTTAGATGGCATTATCGAAAAAAAGACTAGTTATACTTTCAATCGACCAGTGGGTATCCCTGTTCGTTATCATGACTTTACTGAACTTTCGAGTGGGGTTGATTTAGATTTTGTTGAGTTTCATTTATCATATAAAGATCTTGAAGTGGACCTTGATTCACTGCTGCCAGCGAGTTCTGGCCTAGGCGTAGCGATACATGCCCCTGAGCTGTTTAAAGGAGATCATTTACTCGACTTGGCATCTTATAATGATAGCTATCGAAATCATTCAATTGTTGAGATGCAGAAGGTTGTTGAGCACTCTAATACCGTGAAGAAAAGGTTTCCTAGTACAGAGTCACCAGCGTTAGTTTTGAATGCTGGCGGATGGAATAGTGAGGGCTTTTTGGGTTCAGAGGAAGTAACTAAAAAGTATCAAATATTAAAAGACAGTTTGAAGAAAATTAATTTTGATGGCGTAATTTTAGCCATACAAACAATGCCTCCATTTCCTTGGCACTTCGGCGGACAAAGTTACCATAACCTATTTGTTGATGCGAATGAAATTGTTGAGTTCTGTAAAACCACAGGTCATAAAGTCTGTTTGGATGTATCTCATACCATGATGGCATGTAACTATTATGGTTGGGATTTATATGATTTTGTAGAAAAAATAGCTCCGTATGTTGTACATATGCATATTGTCGATGCGAAAGGTCCAGATGGTGAAGGCATAACGGTAGGCGAGGGTGATGTAGACTTTAAGCGTTTAGGTGAGCTACTAGAGCGTGTTTTGCCAAATGTTCAATTTATTCCAGAGGTTTGGCAAGGCCATAAAAACTCCGGCGAAGGTTTCTGGCAAGCTTTGAGTTATTTAGAAGAAAATTTTAATTAAAATTTGATTGAGAAAATTATGTTTGAAGAGCTAAAAGAAAAATTAACAGGTCCTAGTTATACAATTTTCACGCCTTTTAAAGATACTGAAGAGCAAGAAGTAGACTATGAAGTATTAGAAAAATATTTAGATGTTTTGTACCGCCGAGGAGCGAGGCGTTTTTATGCTATGGCGTATAACTCGAGATATTCTCAGATGAAACACTCCGAAATTATGGAGTTTAATGAGTTTTGCACCAAAACGTTAAAAAAATTAGACATAAATAATATTGTTATAGTTGGTGATCCAATTCATTGTTCTACACAAGAGAGCTTAGAATTTACTTTACATGCTAAGGAATGTGGCGCTGATTTAATTTCATTAATTGTGCGTGAAAAACACTTTTTTGATGATCAAATATTAGAACACTATGACCTAATTGGTCGAAAAAGTGATTTTCCATTGTTAGTGCATGAAATGCCGTTCCTATCAGGCTTTAATGGTAAGGAGATGCATTGGCCATCGAGTCTGATTGCTCGTCTGCCCGAAATTCCACAAATTGCAGCTTTAAAAGAAGACGCAAAAGTGCTAGAAGTTACCTTAGAAGCTCTCAAATTGGAGCCTAAGATTAAGGTGATGATTGCTGGTGGGGGCAAAGAGCGCTTTAGAGGGTTGATGCAACATGGTGCTACCGCCTGGTTGAATGGTATCTCGATAATTGATGCGAAAATTGCAGAGGACTTTTGGACTGCATGTATTAACAAGGATATTGCTACACAAGACTTTATTATTAATGAACTAGAAAAGCCTTTTTTTGGTGGTGTTGTTAAAAAATATGGTTGGCATAGAACTAATAAAGCACTGCTTGAAGCTGCGGGTCTGATGAGTAGAAAAGATCGTATGCCACTAAAGCATTTGTCTGATAGTGAGTTTTTAGAGGTTAAAGAAATTTACAGCCAAATTTCTGGAGCATGGAATAATTTTCAAAAGGTAGAGAAGTAATGTCATATGTAGCATTTGTCCCAGCTCGCTCTGGTTCAAAACGATTGCCAAATAAGAATATAAAAATGCTTAATGGTAAGCCGTTATTGGTTTGGACGTTAGAGGCATGTGTCAATTCTGAAAATATTTCAGAAGTTATATTTTCAACTGATTCAAAAGAGTATTGGGAGTTGGCAAAGCGCTATATTAATTCAGATAAATTACTTTTAGATGATAGGAGTGAAGAAGAGGCTGGGGATAAAGTAAAAATATTTGATTATTTGAAAAATAGTGTAGATAAAATTTTTGGTGACCGTAAAGGTAACTTCTTAATGGCATTGCCAACAATGCCATTAAGATCAACTCAAGATGTCGATAATGCAATTGATTTGAGTGAGAAGTTGGATAAACCAGTATTTTCTGCGGTTGAATATGATTTCGCTGTTTCATTTTCATTTACAACCGATGGGGCATCTTGGGAGGCAGTGTTAGATAGTAGCCCAATGATCACAGGAAATACTCGTAGTCAAGATCAGGTGCCTATGTATCATCCTAATGGCGCGATATATATTAGACCTATAGATAGTCTTAGATCATCGAGCCTTAAAACTATTTATGATAATGGTGCTCCATATATAATGAGTAGAGATAAGTCAGTTGATATTGATAACTCAGTTGACTTTAAAATTGCCGAGTTTTTAATGTCTGATGAATAATAAAGAAGTGTTGGATTTTATTCTTGAGGTAGAGAGTCAGTTAAAAGAAATAGACGTTCGATATGAACGCTATTTCTTATTAATTAGGGTCTTTCTTTATGGTTCTTTTAGAAGTAATACTCCTGTTTTAATTACGTTTAAAAATAGGATAAAAGCTATCGTTAAAGGAAGCGTAGATGTCTTTTTTTTACGGAAAAAATTTCGATTAGAAAACCTTATTGTATCTCCAAGTTCTCATTTTAATAATAATCACAATGGATTAGCTTTTAGTAAGCATGTAGAGGCAATAAAAAGTAAGATTTTTAATTATGATGTAATTTTAACTGGTAACAATTTAAATTCAAAATATTTAAACGTGTCTTCAATTCCTTCTGCTTTATATAAAGTTAAAGCACACTTTAGAAAAAGAACGACTCACAATAATATAATATATGACTTCTCATCAATTATTAGGTCGGTGGCACTTTCAAAAAATATAAAATTAAATTTCAACCCTAATGATCTTCTTGAATTGATTTCGAAAATTGAGTCGCACCTATACTTTTATGAAAAAATAATTCCAAATAAGGTGATGATAAAGAAAGTTATTTTTGTTGCATATTATAACATTAATGACCTTGCAATGATTGAAGTCTTAAAGCGAAGAGGTGTTGAGTGTATTGACTATCAACATGGGATTCAAAATAACTACCATCCTATGTACTCTTACTTATCTGGAGTGAGCTCTTCAATCGGAATACCGACAACATTTTGGGGTTGGGATGGAGTTTCAAAGAAAAGAATTGTTTCGGAGCTTGGTTATGAGAGCTTCGAGCTGGTTGGAAATTTATGGTACGGTACAAAGCTTTATAAAGAGGTCCTTAATAAGTTACAGCGTTCAAAAAAAACAATTCTTGTCGCACTTCAATTATGGCCAGACTATTTCAATTTCGAATTACTTGATGTTATTAGAAAGGATACTGATTACTTATGGGTTTTTAGAGAGCACCCATTAAATAGAATTTCGCTGGATGAAAAAAATAGTATACTAAAAAATAATGTAGATATAATTTTTGAAGACATTAACACTATTAGTGTTGAGACAAGCATAAATAGTTGTGATATATGTATTACTGGCTACTCAACTGTAGGTATAGAGGCTCATCATATGGGTAAGAAAATTATTTTTGTTCATGAGAACGCAAAATTTGGC
>Ga0209396_1003242_pt1 | contig 16535 bp, 10 predicted proteins | sample GOMGulsemesocosm_6_FD_184638 | JGI IMG/M metagenome (GOLD analysis project Ga0209396, IMG submission 184638) | Methane-oxidizing microbial communities from mesocosms in the Gulf of Mexico - GOM8C Gulf of Mexico (SPAdes) (version 2) | ecosystem: Environmental > Aquatic > Marine > Cold seeps...
TACTTTCGCCCTCAGCATTCACGATGCGAACCTTTTTATCCCAAGAGTCATCAGTACCTTCAATGGTTTCTAATTCAGTAGCATTATCAATATTTGAAGCAAATAATGTCATGCTTGTTTCTACGCTGCCCAAGATATAACTAATATCTATTGAAGCTGTAGTTGCTCGTTCTTCGTCAAGGTTTTCTAACGGTGCAAGACGAGACAAGCCAGCTTCATCAATGTCTTCGATAAATGGGCTTGGCGCGAAAAAGCCTTGCCCATATGCGCCCCTTATTGTCCAATCATCAGGGTTGTACAATAATGAAATTCGAGGGCTTACTTGTGTACCGTATTCACTATGCCAGTCGGTTCGGGCACTAAAAGACATCGATATATCATCGCTTGCTTCATAATCTAATTGCGAAAATAATCCAGGTACTTGATAAGAATAATTAAATTCTGAAAATGTATCTGAATCGAATTTTTCCGACTGAAATGCTAACCCAACAAGCCATGCGGCCTCATCCGAATAACCAGATAAACTTGACTCGATAAGGTAACTTTCGTGCTTATCGTCTTCATAAATAGCACCGTATTGATGTTCATGATCTTGATTCATTGCAGACCCACGAACATTAATATTGATAATTTCACCTAATGGTTGGTCATAAATAAAACCAGCATCAGTTCTGAGGGTGTCTTGCGTTTGAGGGTATTCACTGCCATCAGGTAGTGTCGCATTATTTAGAGTTCCGCCTTTCCTTTCTTCGGTCATAGCGCCAAGTGTTACGTAAAGATTTGCGCCATTATCATTTTGCCAATAAAAGCGAGGACGAACACTGGCTCTTTCGTAGCCAGCCATATCAATCCAACCATCGTCATCTAAGTCTTGTTCTTCTTGATGATGAACACCAGTAGTTATTGAAGCACTTAACGTATCAGTTAAAGGTGACGAAAAATATGAAGTAATATCTTGACCATTTTTAGATGTCGCATTAATTAAAACTTCTCCTTCTTGATCGTCAGAAGGCGTTCTTGAAATTAAATTTATTACCCCACCAAGTGCAGAGCCGCCATATAGAGAAGAAGCAGAGCCTTTAATTATTTCAACATTTGCAAGATCTGTAGGTGGAATTTGTAACAAGCCAATTGACGCTGTTTGGCCACCGTATAAAGGTAAACCGTCGCTTAATAATTGCGTATAACGTCCATATAACCCTTGTAACCTAATATTTGCACTACCTAAAGCAGGCGAAGTGGTTTGTACTCTAACACCACCCGTTTCAGCAACTAACATTGAGATGTTACCCGGTCGCATTAGCGCTTTTTCTTGTATTTCTTCGCCGTTAATAACCTCTGTTCGTGTTGCCGACTCAGTCACAATACGACCTAATCGAGAAGCTCTTACTTGAATTTTTTCAATGCTGCTATCACTATGCTCATGATGCTCTTTTTCTTCATGTTTATTTTCATTTTCATTCGCGAAAGCGAACGCTGGTACCAGCAATATAACTGCTGCTATTTTTATAGATTGTTTAAACATTTTTTACCTTAAATAATGTTTGATAATTACTCAGTAGATGCGCTGAATAATTAATAAGTTATAAATTTTGTAATGCGAAACGGATTAATTAATTTATGAAGAAAAAATGGGAGGACGATAAAGTAAGGTAGAAATAGCTTTAGGGTGTTCTGGCGGCTGCATAAAAACAACATCACTTAAATAAGCTATTTTAGTTGAAACAACTTCGCTATGAAAATATAAAAATGATGAGCACGCATTAGCTATACAAGAACATTCAATATCACAGCATTCAATGCCACAGCAATCATCAGGGCTGTTAGTGTCAATTACGTTTGAATCGTAATGCTTTACAAGTTCACTAACCTTGGGAGAAAAAGAGTCCACTGACGTTTCACAAGACATAGCGGTATTAAAAGCTATTGCTTGCCCAACAAAGGCAACAAGCATCACAGTTATAACGAACACTTTTAAAACGACTTTAAACATATAAATCTCTTAATATAATACGCCCAGTATTATAAAATTTTATTCGTAATATGTGAACAAACATAAACAATTTATTCTATTTTACTGCTACATTTTCGCATTAAGCTGAAAGCTGCCTTTTAGGCGCCATTTTGCTATAAATTTTCTCAACCTTGCCATACATGTTGTTATAACACCGCTTATCCTAAATAACGAATGCAGTTATTCTTTTCAATTACACTAGCCTCAATCTGACAATTCAATGACAGATTAATTATTCAGCCAAAGATTATTAAAGTAATTGATCTCTGCGGCATCGCTTACGACTTGCATTTGATAACAGTCGAGAGCTCTAAATATGAATACCAATTATATAAACATTCTAATTCTACGTTAACTACTATTCTATTTAAGAAAAGGAAGAAAATGAAACTCACACTCACTACATCAGTTATTCTTAGTGCTTTATTCACTTTTTCAAGCACAGCGGAAGCGAACGACGATTTCCAAAATACAAATAAGTTCTCCGTTGGGGTTGGCTCATATGCTTTAACCATTGATCACGACAATGTTGGAGAAAATGAGTTTTTAGGTCACTCTCTATCGATGACTTATGCAATCAGCGACAGTATGTCGATGAATATTCAGTCTTATGCTATAGCGCATGATGATTATTCTGATATTGAAATATCTGGTTTTGATATGTCAGTACTTTATGGCACGGGTTTAGCTTCCAAGGGATTTAAAGCGTATATTGGAGTAGGTTTTTACAGTGAGACGCGAGAGTTTGACCGTGCTGAAGAAGATTTTTCTGGTGTTCAGCTCAGTGGAGGATTCGGCTATAGCTGGAATAAAATATCTTTAGGATTACTGATTGGAGCACGCTCTACAGAAGACTATAAAGATCTAGCTAATAATGGTGAAGACACTACCGTAATATCAAGCTCGTTAGTGCTGGAATATAGATTTTAGCCTTAAACGATAAAGCATTCTTATTTTGCAGCCAAGGTGTCATTCTATTCTAGACTCGAAATTCAAAAATACACTCATAGGGCTAACTTAAACAGCTGCCCTATATGCTACCTGATAATTATTTTATCTTGCTTCAACCTAGCTTGATGTGTCATCTTTAATTGATAATAACTAACAACTTTTTTGTTTATATTGTGGATCTTAAATGCCAACATTTGAATATTTAGAATTATCGCTAGCAAATAATGTAATGCACCTACAACTCGCACGCCCAAATAAGGCAAATGCGATGAATAAAAAAATGTGGTTCGAAATTGGTGAAGCCTATCGTTGGATAAGCGAACAAAGCAATATTCATGTAGTTGTATTAAGTGGTAAAGGTAAGCAATTCTCGTCAGGTGCAGATATCAATTTTTTGCTACAAGTTATGGAATCAACAGAAAATTGTTCAAATAATAAAACGGAGCATTTACAGTCTGAAATAATGAAAATGCAACATGCATTTTCAGCAATTACCGATTGCTCTATTCCGACCATTGTTGCTATTCATGGTGTATGCATTGGAGGCGCAATTGATTTAATTTCAGCGTGCGACATAAGACTAGCGTCAAGTCGTTCTTATTTCAGTATTATGGAAACGCAATTAGGTATTCCAGCAGATATGGGCACATTACAACGACTGCACTTTAATTTACCTGACGGACGGCTTCGTGAACTTGCATATACATCAGCAATTTTTTCTGGCAGAAAAGCAAAACAGTGGGGGATCGTTAATCAAACTTACTTCACACGTAAAAGATTAATGAAGGCCGCTTTCTCTTTAGCGAATAAAATTGCTGCACAGCCGAGCTATGCCGTGAGGGCAACCAAAAGTAGCCTGAACTTAAATAGCGACTCTATCATCAATAATGGCTTAAATGATATTGCTAAAGTCAACTCCGAGTTATTGCAATCAACAGAAGCTAAATCAGCAATGAATAACTTAAAAGCCCAAATGAAAAAATAACATAAGTCAGCACTAGGTATAAAATGATTTGAGCTTGCCCCATAAGCTTAGATATTTATTCATACCGATAATGCCAGCATGAAGTTAATTACCTCATTTCATCTCAACTATGGATTATTTGTGGAGTTTTATAAAATAATGGCTAGGTACACTGAAAAATAAGCTTAGAAGCTCGTATAGAGTCATGTCTTATATTAGCATATAACTAACCTGCACTTTATTAATGCTCAAGTGTTCTTTTAAGCTTATTAAATTACAAAAATAAAATGATAACTATCCGATCACTACTTAGCTATTTTGCGTTATTAATCACCACTTCAGCTTTTTCTATCGAGTATAAAAATAGTGAGGTGACTTCCTCAATTTTCAAGCAACCTATATTCAAAAATGTTGACGTCGACAATTATATATTCTCGGGTAAGCTTTATAAAATAGTACAAGACAGCCATGGTTTTATTTGGTTTGCCGGCACGAAAGGAATTGCACGTTTCGATGGTTATAACCTGATTAATTTTACCCACAACCCCAATGATGAGCATTCAATTCAAAGAGATTCAATCCGCACAATTTCTCCAGACCATAATGGCGGAATATGGATTGCGTATAATAATTCAGGACTCGGCCATTACAACGCCCAAACTGAACAATTTACCGCTTTTTCGCATCTTTCTGATAATAAAAATAGTCCTTCAAGCAATACTATTCGAGATATAGCGGTAAAGAAAAACGGCGACTTATGGATAGGTACAACAAAAGGGCTCGATTATCTAAATGTCAAAGATAAGGTTTTCACTCATTTTTTAAGTAAATCTGAGCAACGTCACTCAAGCTGGATTTTTGATTTAACTTTAGATAAGTCAGAGAAGCTTTGGATAACAACGCCATACGGTATTAAAGTAATTGAACAAGCAAAAAACTCATTTTCTTACCCCGTATTATACAATCGAGCAGGTGAGGTATTATCCACTAAGCAGCTAAAATTAAGGTTCAGAAAAAGCTTTACCGCAAATGATGGACGAATTTGGCTTATTGGGCAAAACAATAAAATTTATGTTATTAATCCAAAAACAAGCAAAAGGATAAGAGTTGATACCAGCTTATCTCAAGCCGATAGTAATTATGTTGCTATCAACCAAGTTGATGATGAGAATATTTGGATATCTAATTACCGCACAGGTATCGAAGTATTTGACATGAATAGCTTGGTCAAAAAGCACGATATAAAAGCAAATAAATACCAAAAAAACGGTCTAGAAAATGCGTTAATCAACGATATTATGACAGATAAAGAGGGTAATACCTGGGTTAATTATAGAAGCAGAAAGCCCAAGTTTACTAATCAACACTTAACTGCTTTTGATTACGTCAACACTGAATTCAACGTTAACAATGTTTTTTTTGAAAAAAATATTCAAGATATAGTTGCTCTTGAAAATAATCAGTATTTGCTCTTAGATAAAAGTCAGTTATCTTTTATTGATCGAAACAGGCAAACAATTGAAAGTTATCAACCCGTAATAATTGAAAAAGGAACTTATACTTTTAAAAGCATGGCAACCGGCGCACAAAACGAACTATGGATTATTACGGTTAACGGCACTATTTTAAATTTCAATTTGTTAACAAAAAAATATACTTTACACGCAACAATCTCGTCAGTAATGCCCGGCTATCAAGCTCGTAATATTTATTACGTCGGCGAAGATAAATTACTTATTTCAACCAATTCTGGTGCACAAACATTCAACCCAAATACAAACACTTTTACGCCTTTGTTGAAGGAAAACCAGCAAGAAATTAACGCCTATATTTGGTCCATCATTAGCACCAAAGACAATAATTACTTTTTGGCCGCAAGTGATGGGCTTTATTATCAATTATCGGGACAAAAACACTTTCAACATATTGCCACTGACGGTCTCACCTTTGCAGGAAAGCAAGTAAAAAAATTGCTAGTAGATAAACAGCAAAAACTTTGGATGTTTACCGACCTAAATAGCTACCAAATACAATTAGAACAAGACAAATTATCGTTTAAACCATTAAAAAAATACAAAAACAAACCTATTAAAGGCCAGCTACCATTAATTGATCATCAGGGAAATATTTGGCTAAATACGTATTTATACTACTCACCTGTAGAAGAGGAATTTACTGATCTTTATCATTACCGTCTAAATAAAAACATAAGATTAACTACCCCCTCAAAAAGCGTAACATCCCCCTATTTTTGGTCAACAGAGCAAGCCGTATTCATTCAAACAAGTTTATTAGAAAAACCTAAAAAAGTGAGCCCAATTAAAATAGTAGAGCTTAATATTAACGGTAAAAAATACATATCGCCACAGCTAGAAAACTTAACAATTACTGCTGATAATCAACAACTCAATCTGCAATTTGCTGCTTTAGATTACCTCTATGCTGATCAACTGAGTTACCAATATAAATTATCAGGGTTTGATAAAATATGGCAGTATTCATCGAAGAATGAACGTAGAGCAGTCTATTCATCCTTGGCGCCAGGTGAATATACTTTTAAAATAAAAGCGCTTTTAAATAATAATTTTAACACTGAGCAAGAATTACAATTTCGGGTAACAGTTTTGCCTAAAATTTATCAAATAATTTGGTTTAAGCTTTTCCTTGGTTTTCTGTTTTTACTTGGTATTGTCTGGCTACACAAGTTTTTCCTTAATAAAAAACTTGCTCATGAACAGCAGATAAATGAGCATAAAATTGCACAAGAAAAGTCGCAGTTATTAGAAGAACTTATTCAGAAAAAGAACCAAATACTGGCAGATGTATCTCATGAATTAAATACCCCTTTAACCGTACTCAAACTGCAAGTTGAATCACTTAAAGACAATATAGAAGAAGATGTTCAAGTAACTTATGATGCTCTCGATAATAAGCTCGACGATATTCAAAACCTCATTGATGACATAAACCAATTAGCTCAATCAGATGTTGGTGCTTTAGTACTTAACTTTCAACAGTTTGACTTAAATGAAACACTTCAACACTGGCAAAATGAATTAACTCAATTCGTTAAACAAAATAAATTATCATTTGAAATTAATAAAGACTTACCTAGCGAGCTTATGGTTAACCTAGATCGTGATCGAATTAAGCAAGTTTTCATTAACTTACTTACCAACAGTATTAAATATACTGAAAAGCCAGGTAAGGTTCACCTTGTCGCGACAATAAAAAACGATGCATTGTTATTAACTATTGAAGACAGTGCTCCAAGTGTTTCAAATAAAGATTTAATCACTATATTTGAACGCTTATATCGGGCTGAAAACTCGAGAAGCCGAGCCACCGGAGGCTCAGGTTTAGGGTTAGCAATTTGTAAAAGTTTAATCGAAGCGCATGGCGGCAATATTCATGCAGAGCAATCTGGTTTAGGTGGTCTTAAAATAGTGATTAGTTTGCCACTTGAAGTGACTTGTACAGAATAGATAAACGGTTGAATGGCTTTCTACAGCAGTTAACATTACTCCATATTTTATCCTAATTTTTTTATTAAAATGGTTTTAATTAAGCAGAAAATACACAAAAGTTGCTATTTACTGCTCATCTAAATTCTCATTTAAAAAAGGATCCCCCCCATGAAAATAGGGATAAAACTATCTACTTTATTACTCTTAGGTCTTTCATATACAGGTATTGCAAATGCAGGCTTAATAGAGGTTGATGATGGGATGTTTGCTCTGGATAGTAGAGATGCAACTTACATGAAAGTAACAAGCACTTACGGAACAATATCAGACTTTGGTATTTACTTTAAGAATTCTTGGGGCGCAAAAACACTTTATACTCTAGTTCCTCAGCGCACTGAAATTCTCAGAAATGATGTATTTTATGCAAGTATGTTTAATAACACGCCATTAGAAGAAATTTATAGCTGGAACGGCGAACAAGTGATTGATTACAGTTTTTCAAATGGCGATATATTTGGCTTTTATATGCGAACAGGTGGATACCATTTTACTGATACAGACATCGACTTTACCGACTCAAATATTAACTATTCCGAAGGCTCACTACAACTTACGCACGTAAATACAATTACGAATGTCAGCTTTAGCGCACATCCATACAATGATGCTTTTTACCCTACACCTTTACCAGAAAATGATCCTGTAAATGTGCCCGAACCTTCAAGCGTAATGTTGTTTGGCCTTGTTGGACTAATGACCGTTCGCCGCAAGAAACTAAACGCTTTCTTCAAGTAACTTCAGTTTTACAAGAATAGCAGCACATAATGAATTATCGTTATGTGCTTGCACTCAGCGCCCCCATGTCGCTAAAAAGCCTTTCAATAATGGTTTATGAGCTAAATAAATACATTGATAAAAATATACAAATATAAAAGCTTTCTCCACATTCTTTACACAATTTACCTTTAGAATTCGGGGCAAATGGTAAAAATTATAAATAGAAGTTATGAATCAAGACTTAATCGCAAAGAAAACCTTCAATGCAATACTCACTAACATCATGACTAAAACCTTTAGAACCTTAGCCCCTGAACTTAGCACAAAGTATGCTCAAAAAGCGTTATTAACGCCAAAACGTATGAAGAACAAATGGCCAAGTCACGTTAAACAATTTAGTACGATGACACGTTATGGCAAAGTACGAACTTATAAATACGGTGAAGGAAAAAATATTTGGCTGGTACACGGTTGGTCAAGCTGCGCATTTGATTTTTGGCCCTTAATGCAACAACTTGCAGAACAAGGTTATTCATGCATAAGTTTTGACTTCCCTGCCCATGGGTTAAGCAAAGGAAAACAAAGCTCGTTACCTCAAATGATCAAGGTTTTTGATGATATTTCGGCAACACTCCTCGACCCATGTATGGTTATCACACACGCAATGGGCGCATCAGTTGTTGCCAACAGTCATTGGCTTGAACAATACCAAAGCGACTTATTATTAATTTCACCTATCTTAGACAGTTATGAATTATTACAAAAATTAGTTGATGCCTCAGGTTTAGATCAAGCACTTTTTGATCGTGTAGTTCATGAAATATATAAAAAGGAAAAACTATTTTTACCAGAGCTTAATGCGATTCCTAAGCTTAAGAACTTAAACGGACAGCTAAAAATCATTCATGATAAGCAAGATGTATTAGCACCCATCTCAAAAAGTAAGCAGCTTAGCCAACAATCTAAAGCTAAACTATTTACCACGAATAAACTTGGCCACAGTAAAATTTTACGGAGCAAGAATATTTTAAATGTTATAGCAACATATTCAGCTTCTAAAACCTGCGACGAAACGCCACTTTCAACAGTTTAATCAATAGGGACATAACGAAAACCAGCTCCATAAGTGGTTTCTATCACATTTTGTTCAATGTTGATTAAACGTATTTTTTTACGAATATTTTTAATGTGGCTATCTATCGCACGATCTGAGATGTTACGTTCATTGTGATAAGCCAATTCAATAATCTGTTCTCTGGAATATATTCGCCCTGGTTTTTGGCTAAGCAAATTAAGTAAAGAGAACTCTAGGTGAGTAAGCTTAGTGGATTTATCTTTAAACCTCAGGAAATAGCCATTTTTATCTAGTTGTAGACCTGTTGAGGCGACATCATTAACAATCGCAGAGCGTTTCAATACTGCTTGAATTCTTAGCATTAACTCTTTAGCGCTAAAGGGTTTGCAAACGTAGTCGTCAACACCTGCTTGTAAACCAACAATACGATCATTTTCTGTTTTTTTAGCCGTTAGCATAATGATAGGAATATCAGAAAAGTCTCTTATTTCTTTACAACAAGTTACACCATCTTTTAGTGGTAACATCACATCTAAAATTATTATGTCTGGAAGCTCTTTCTTTACTGTTTCGATGACACTTTCGCCAGAGTTTAATACGATTGGTTTATAGCCTTCACGCACTACATACTTTGCAATTTGCGCAGCAATCTCTCTTTCATCTTCAACAATTAAAACTTTAACCATAATCAACTATTCACTTACTGTTATAAAAAGCATACTGAGTATTAATGATTATCCCTATTCATAATAAACCGAGCTTATAATGTATATTTATCAACTACTGTAATCATAACATTGTTCCACTTTTTATGCTTTCGATAAGGCTCAGCCTTTAGCAGTAATTGGTTATTAGACTAGGTGATTTAATAGTTTGGATGGTTTAGCCACTTTAAATGAGTAAACCATCTAGATTACATCGACACTATCGACTTAAGGCAGCTGAAAGTCAGGGTGTCCTGAACGGTTTAACATGTAAGTATATATAGAACTATACTTTTTCGCTTTGCTAGTTTTCGATGAACTATGACCGTGACCAGCTTTTTCATCTGCATTAATTAGCATTAATTTACCTTTATCATTTTCTAAATAACGTGCTGCAAATTTAGCTGAATGCCATACTTCAACTCGTTCATCATGCAGGCCAACATCAAGCATAATATCTGGGTATGAGCTTACACGGTTTAACCAATGATAAGAGTCCATTTCCCATATATCTTTAAAACCCTGTTCTGTACGTGGATCCCCGATCTCACCAATCTGATTTTGTCCATTTTTTGTGTGTAAAAGACGCAGAGGGTTAAGCTTTGCAACTGACAACACCGCATGGCCAAACAAATCAGGTCGTTTTAAAATTGTAGGTCCTACTAAATTTCCGCCCATACTCCCGCCCCATGCGCCCATTTGCTCAGGCGTGCTACGGCCAGTCTTTATTAAATGCTCTGCACAAGCAATTAAGTCGGCGTGACCATTAGGCTTATTCGCCCCTCGACCACCTTCATGCCATATGCGGCCTTTTTCACCCCCACCACGTACATGGCAATCTACCCAGATGCCACCTTGAGCAAGAAAAGGAAACATTGTAGGTCTATACCAAGGCTGTATAGAAACACCGTAGCCACCGTAAGCAAATATAAGAGTTGGCGATGCTATGTTTAGATCTTGTTTCCGGCCATAAATAGACATCGGAACTTTCGTACCATCGGCACTGACCGCTTCTTCGCGAACTATTTGGAATCCTCGTGGTAATTCAGCAGCTTGTGGTGTAAAACCTAAATTTGTTACTTTATGATTTTTTATGCGAAAAAGGGTTTCTGGTTGTATTGGCGTTTCGAGCATAAAAACAATTGAATTACTGTTTTTATCTGGCATTACGGCACTAATCACTCCTTTAGCGGGTAACGATACTTGGCGTATTTTATTTCCTTCGACTGTAGATAATGCATCAATACCATTTTTACTCGACAGTAAATAAATGTCTTCACCACTATTGATAACTTGCCTCAAAATATTATCACTTTCACCAACAACTATGGTGGCATCATTAAGTGATTGTGATTGATTTAAGTTAAGTTTCAGCAATTGGCCATTTGACGCTTTGTGCTGACTAAGCATATACAAACTATCACCTTGCATGGCAGCGCTAATAACATTATCGGTGTAATCTGCCAACTCAAGCCAATTAGCCCCAGCTTTAGTTTTAACTAAGACCCGCATATCTGGACGTGCTCCGGTCGCAAAAGCAATTATCCAGTCACTGTCACTGACAGGTCTAATTATTGGAAACTCTCTTAGCTTATATTCAGGGGCATCAACAGCATCTGGGCCTAATTCAATTTTAGTAACCTTAGTCTCTAAGTTATAACTTATAGCTTGCATACCTTGCACAGGGTCATCTGCAACCTTATAAGACATTGTGGTTATAAAAATATGAGTTTCATCGAGCCAATGGACTTTAAACTCTCCCCAAACTGGAGGCAGTTTATGATCAAGTAACTTGCCCGTAGCCACATCAATAAAATGCATTTCTCCAATATCAGAGCCATTAGAAGAAATATGAAAAGCTATGGTTTTGCCACTTGGAGATAAGCTAAAATTATTTATAGCTATCGGCGTACTTTCATTAGGTTTGAAGCTTGCAGAGTCAAGCAGTAAACGAACTTTTTCACTTGTTTTTATATACAAGTTAGCAGCGCTGTCTTGAACCCCCTGTGAAAGGTAAAACAGTTTATCGCCATGTTGAACAACTGAATGTGTTTTCGCACTTTCTTTGCTTAAAGCTAACAACGCCTTATACATATCTTGGTAGCCAGAGATTGCTTTGAACTGCTGATTGCTATGATCTGCAGATGCCAACATCCATTCACGAACAACTTCTTGGTCTTTTTCCATCCAACGGTAAGGATCACTAATTTTTTTTCCAAAAATAGTTTCTTCAAACGGCTGTTTTTTTACACCTTCATAAGAGCTTAGATTAATATTTTTTTGGGAGCTCAATATTGGCTGAGAGCAAGAAGTTAAAAGCAATATACCTGAAAAGAATTGTAGAAAATAAAATCGCATACTTAGTTATATTCCTTATATAAAATACATATCAATAGCGTCTACTTTAATTGTAAATGTTACTGAGTTGAAAATGGAACGGGATATTCACATACTAATTACTTCTAGTAAACAACTAATATCATAGGAAAAAATATGCTTTACTAGCTAATATTCGTTTTAATACAACATAAACAGAATTGCTCTTTGTCGCTTTATACCTTGAAGTTAATTTACTCATTGTTAGCTAAAGCGTGCTGAAGACCACACTATTTATTTGATGTGGTTCGACTTATCAACGCTATTTTTATAAGTAAATCTACCTAAGTATTCAAAGATCTGTTTATAATCATCCGTCATTCTCAATAAAAGAATAAAAATATGAAAAAAACAACAGGTTTAACCTTGCTAACATTCGCTTTAATAAGTGGTTGTGGTAATGAAGATACAGTAAAAATCAATACAACTGCAGACGTTGCTGCTAGCTACAAAAGTATTAATAAAGAACAACTTATTGAGCATATCAAAGTGCTTGCTTCAGACGAATTTGAAGGACGAGCACCATCAAGCAAAGGCGAAGAGCTTACGCTTGACTACTTAACCAAACAATTAACAGCTGTTGGTTTTAAGCCAGGCAACGGCGAGAGTTTTTTACAAGCCGTGCCTATGGTATCTATCGAAGCATCACCAGACATGGCCCTTTCTATTGGTGGTAAAGACTATAAATACGGACCTGAAATGGTAATGGGTTCTAGCCGCATTAGTGATTTTGAGCAACTTAAAGATTCTGAATTGGTCTTTGTTGGTTATGGTGTAAATGCACCAGAATACAACTGGAACGATTACGAAGGCATAGATGTAAAAGGTAAAACTGTTGTTATTTTAGTTAATGATCCTGGTTTTGCCACACAAGACCCTGCATTATTTAATGGCAATGCAATGACCTATTACGGTCGTTGGACTTATAAATATGAAGAAGCTAGTCGTCAGGGCGCAGAAGGTGCCATTATCATTCATGAAACTGCGCCAGCATCATATAACTGGTCAGTTGTTGAACATTCCTGGACAGGCGCTCAGTTTGGCTTTGTTCGTGATGATTTAAATAAGGGTCGCGTTGCCGTTGAAGGTTGGGTAAACAGTGACGTTGCTACAGAACTGTTTGCTAATGCAGGTTTAAATTTCGAACAAGCCAAAGTTGAAGCTGCAAAGGGCAGTTATAATGTCGACATGGGTGATTTAAACGCGTCTATTACCGTTAAAAACACGGTAAAAGAATCTGTATCTTACAACTTTATCGCAACCTTACCCGGCACAACTAAGCCAGATGAACATATACTCTATACCGCCCACTGGGATCACTTAGGTAAAGATAGCAGCTTAACAGGCGACCAAGTTTATAATGGTGCTGTAGATAATGCTTCTGGTACTGGCGCACTTATCGAAGTTGCTGAAGCTTTTGCTAAACTGCCAGTTGCACCTGAGCGTTCAATTACCATTATGGCTGTTACAGCAGAAGAGCAAGGACTATTAGGTTCTAAGTTTTATGCAGCTAACCCGGTTATTCCAGCAGCTAAAACAGTAGCTAATATTAATATGGATGCCTTAGGTGTTACAGGTCGTAGTAGCGATGTTTCTGTTTACGGCTTAGGTCAATCTGAGCTTGATAACTACCTTAGCGCAGCTGCGAAAAAACAAAACCGTGTTATTGCAGGAGATCCTCGTCCTGCCGCTGGTATTTACTACCGCTCTGATCACTTCGCTTTTGCTAACATTGGTATTCCAGCGTTATACGCTAAAAGTGGAAAAACGCCAGTTGATGAAACAACTAAAACATTACGCGCCGAGCTTAAAGAGAGTTTAGGCAAGTGTTATCACAACCTATGTGATGAATATAGTGAAGCTTGGGATATGTCTGGTGCCGTTGAAGATATTCAAGCCTTTTATGAAATAGGTTACGAGCTATCTAAAGAAAATGTTTGGCCTAAGTGGAGTAAAACTTCAGAGTTTAAGCGCTAAAACTGAAACTTGGCTATGCAAGTAATAAAACTTGCTTGCATAGTTACTGCCCAATTTTAATGTTATGTGTAGAACTGATTTACTACACATAATGTTTAATGATACTTACCTGCACAGCATTCACGACAGTTTATAAAAGTACCTATAAACCATTTCTCTAATTCTGAAAAACATCAATTTTTAGGCCATGTTACGTAAATTGTCATGTCGTTTACGATTAAATTAATTACAGAATTTAATCTACAGAACTTTATTCTATAACGTTTTAGAATTTATCCAGCTCAAAATAATTTAAAAATAAACTACTCGAAAAGCAGAATATTTTCATCTTTACATAACTTTACTATGCTAGCTATTTTAAAAAAAAGATGAACAGCCTACAGTATTATTACTTCGCTAAAGAGTCATATTTAATTTGGTAATTATAATTTCACTCGATAAAAATAATTAATTTAGGATGTTATATGCAAATATTAAAAATTAAGGCTAATTATCACATTTGTTTAAACGCGTTTATTATTTCTTTGCTATGTATTAATTTGACTGCTTGTGGGGGAGGAAGTGATACAAAAAATAATGATACTCCTGTAATTATTACGCCGGAACCAACCCCAGATCCAGCGACAGATGAATATGTCGAAAATCCTGATTTAAACGAAACAACCAATGGTATGCTCAATGCGGTTTTAACCAATAGAAACCCAGATTGTCGAGCTTATGTTACCGATGCAAATGATGGTGATTATAGCTCCGCAGGTATTAATGACAGATCAAACTTTTCCTCAGATGCCCCTTATTTTCCAGGAACCAATAAAGAAAGCATTGTGATTATCGATTTAGTTATTGTCAGTGGCGGTTATATTCAAGACCCAGCTAAAGCAGATATAGCGGGTGGTTGGAATTATAAAACGGTAATTGAAACCAGCGACCCTGAGTTAGCTACGCATTGCCGCATGCGTCATAACATGATCCCAAACCATGACTTAGGCTGGGATGTCGGCTCGCCTAACCAAGATAACGTTTGGGTAACCGAAATAGATCACGATGATATGCAGTTAACCTATCTTCCGATAAACCCTAAAATGTCAAACCCTAGAGTTGCAGATGATACCGATAGAAATCCGACTAATTTTATGGACTACGATGGTATTTTATTAAATGGTGTTGGCATAGCGATGGACTCGGGTTTTTGTTATAACCCTGAGCATGCAAGGGTAAATGAAGCAGGAAACGCTACGGGTTGTGGTGATGGCTCTGTTTGGTTTGAAATTCCTGCTTATACATTACAAGAGCCTGAAGCAGAAAATATGGCGGCAATTTTTGATGAATACTATGGTCATGGTTTTGAAGGGACATATCATTATCATGCGATGACCCACCCACTGCAAAGTAATGACGAAGCAACGCTAGCACCAGCTGAAAATGGCTCTCCACTGATAGGCTTTGCTAAAGATGGCTTTCCTTTGTTTGGTATGTGGTTTGTTAATCAAGAGGGAGTTTTAGTTCAAGCAAAATCCGGTTATACCTTAAAAAATTGGCAATTAAACCCTGATGAAAATGGTATTGGCCAATCACGTCAACCTTATACCGATACCCCAGCATTTAAAGATCATGGCACTCCGCCAACGCCATGGGATGTTATAAACCGCTCTGAAGATTTCGACTTTAGTTTTACCAACCAACCCTTTGGTATTCCACTTGGGCGATATATAGATGATTGGGTTTATGACAATGGTAATACCGGTAATTTAGATGAGTGTAATGGTGCAACCGATATTAATGGCGTTTATGGCTATTACATTACCCAAGAGTACCCTTATGGCCCCATTTGTACTTTTGGTGTTCATGAGCCATCGTTTGGTAAAGTGCCTCCCTTGCGTTGGGATGATGAACTGGCTGACCCATCAGCAACCATTGATGAATTTGGTGATAAAATTAATGGCCATTAAAATTCAGTAGTTAATAAAACGTGGTAGTCGTGATCTAAATAGAACATAAGCAAGAATCTCAGCTAATTGAGCAATAGCTCATAATTAGAAAAGTAAAATTACCTCACGGTCAGTGAGGTGGAAAAACACATCATTTAATACATAATTACAGTCGATTATCGGCACTTAGTTGAAGAGACATAACTGCAATTCATTGCTAAACTGCTCATTGCTAATAAGGAATGAATTATGTGCGGTAGGTTCAATACAACTTTTGATAGTGGTATTAAAAAGCTTTATAC
>Ga0209396_1003243_pt1 | contig 16530 bp, 13 predicted proteins | sample GOMGulsemesocosm_6_FD_184638 | JGI IMG/M metagenome (GOLD analysis project Ga0209396, IMG submission 184638) | Methane-oxidizing microbial communities from mesocosms in the Gulf of Mexico - GOM8C Gulf of Mexico (SPAdes) (version 2) | ecosystem: Environmental > Aquatic > Marine > Cold seeps...
TTAAGAGAAGTTTTAGGGACACATGTTGAGCAAAAAGGTTCATTAGTTAATGCTGATAATTTACGTTTTGATTTTTCACATTTTTCAAAAGTTACTGATGAAGAATTAGAGTTGATTGAAAACAAGGTGAATACTGCTATTAAGGCAAATACATCTTTAAACGAAAAAAGAGCGGTGCCAATTTCTGTTGCAGAAGATATGGGAGCAATGGCATTGTTTGGTGAAAAGTATGGTGATTTAGTCCGTGTTATTCAGTTTGACGGTTCAGTTGAATTATGTGGAGGAACACATGTTAAAAATACATCAGCGATTGGAATGTTTAAATTAGTTTCAGAGTCTTCTGTTGCCGCTGGTATAAGAAGAATAGAGGCTATTACATCAACAACGGCTGAAGCATATTATAAAACAAGAGCAAATCAATTTGATGAAATTTCTGCTATGCTTAAAAAACCAAAGAAATTGGTTTCAGCAGTTGAAGAGTTAATGCAAAAGAATAATTTACTTCAAAAAGAAATAGAAAAATTACAAAAAGAAAAAGTTAAAAGTCTAAAAGCAGGTTTGTTATCTCAAGTTGAAAACAAAGGTGGAATAAACTTCTTATCTACTATTTTAGATTTAGATGGTGGTTCTATTAAAGATTTATGTTTTCAGTTAAAAGGAGACTTAGAAAACTTTGTTGGTGTTATAGGAGGTAAATCTGAAGGGAAAGCTACTGTGACGATTATAATAGCTGAAAATATTGCTAAAGACAAGGAGTTACATGCAGGGAACTTAGTGAGAGAAGCTTCTAAGTTAATTCAAGGAGGTGGAGGAGGACAACCTTTCTTTGCTACTGCTGGAGGTAAAAATGCAAATGGATTAAATGATGCTTTAAGTTTGGTCTCAGACAAAGTATTTGGTTAGTATTTAAAAAGAATATAGCATAAAAAAGCCCCAAAACATTACATGGTTTGGGGCTTTTTAGTTTTTTAATTAATGTGTAATCACCACAAGCTCTTAAGATTCTTTTCTTAGCTTCTGTAGTATCATCTTCACCACCAAGAATTGCACGGGCGTGACCCATTGTTCTTCCTGCTGGAGCAGTTACACCTGCAATAAATCCAACAAGTTGAAATAGTGTTCCTTTTGTGAATCAAAAAAACCTATTTCAATTTAATGAAATAGGTTTAAATATTATAGTTTGATCTGTTGTCTTAAGCGGTTACACCTAATACTTCAGCCATTTTTTTACCAATTTCGGCTGGAGAATCTACAACGTGAACACCACAAGCTCTTAAGATTCTTTTCTTAGCTTCTGCAGTATCATCTTCACCACCAACAATTGCACCTGCGTGACCCATTGTTCTTCCTGCTGGAGCAGTTACACCTGCAATAAATCCAACAACTGGCTTAGTACCATTTTCTTTAATCCATTCAGCAGCTTGTGCTTCTAAATTTCCACCAATTTCACCAATCATAACAATTCCTTCAGTTTCAGGATCTGCCATTAATAATTGAACTGCTTCTTTAGTTGTAGTTCCAATAATCGGATCTCCACCAATACCTATAGCAGTAGTTACTCCCATTCCAGCTTTTACAACTTGATCAGCAGCTTCATAAGTTAAAGTACCTGATTTAGATACAATACCGATAGAACCTTTTTTGAAAATAAATCCTGGCATAATTCCAACTTTCGCTCCGTCTGTAGTAATAACACCTGGACAGTTAGGGCCAATTAAAGTACAATCTAAAGAAGAAATGTATTCTTTAGCAAGTATCATATCTTTAACAGGAATTCCTTCTGTAATAGCAATGATTACTTTAATACCAGCATCAGCAGCTTCCATAATTGCATCAGCAGCAAAAGCTGGTGGTACAAAAATTATAGATACATCAGCTCCAGCTTTTTCAACTGCTTCTGATACTGTGTTAAATACAGGTCTGTCTAAGTGAGTTTGACCACCTTTTCCTGGTGTAACTCCACCAACTACGTTTGTTCCGAATTCAATCATTTGAGAGGCGTGGAAAGTTCCTTCTCCACCTGTAAACCCTTGAACGATTACTTTTGAATCTTTATTAACTAATACTGACATATTTTAAATTTGTTATTTTCGAACTCCAAAAATAAGGCTTTGCTTTTGTTTTGACAAGTAAATTGAGTCTTTTTATTAATAAATAACAATTATACTTTTTTAAGCGTACTAAACCTTTGAGTAAGATGTGTGTAAAAGAAAAAAGGAACTTGTTGAAAAGTTCCTTTTTAAATATTTTGATAAAATAAAAGTTAATTACTTTTTATTAAAAGTAGAAACAACTTTTGTTTTAATGTCTTTTTTTGCTTTATGGTTAGTATAATCGGCTTTTCTGTAAGCATCACAACTATGGCCACCACCGCCACAACTTGTTGCAGCTAAAGCGATTATTCCTAACGCTCCTAATATAATTACTTTTTTCATCTTAATTTGGTTTTAAATTCTTTGAGTTTGTTTTTCCTAGCAAAAGTAGTCAATTTATTTGTTTTCTCAAAGCCAAACATTTTAAATTACTAGATTAGCTATTCAAAAGTTAGCTTTGTTTATTCTGTGATATATGTAAATACTGACTTTTATCAGTGTTAATAACTTTTTAAATATAATGTGTTAATATCTATTTGGTTACAAGGTTTTTGTGTTTAATATTTTGTCTGCTAATACATTACTTAGTTTGAAATAAGATTCTTTAGTCCATCCTCCTACATGTGGACTCAGTATAGTTTTATGGGAATTTAAGATGTAATTAAATGCTTCAGGTAAATTTGTTTTACCACTAAATATGTTTTCAAAAGATGTTTTTTCAAACTCTAACACATCTAAGCAAGCACCTTTTACATTACCATGCTCAAGACTATTAACTAAGCTTGATGTCTTTATGATTTTACCTCTTGATAAGTTAATGACATAGATGTTCTTCTTAAATTTAGATAAGTAATTATCATCAACTAAAAATTGTGTTTCTTCATTTTGAGGAATGTGAAAACTAATAATGTCAGCCTCTTCAAAAATGGTATTCATTGTCACTTCTGTTATAAAGTTATTATCGAAATTGGATACGTACTTGTCATAAACTAAAACTTTAACATCAAAGCCTCTTAACTTTTTAGCAAAGGCTTGACCGTTGTTTCCGAATCCAATTATACCGATAGTTTTACCATCTAACTCAACTCCTCTGTTGCCTTCTCTATCCCAAACACCTTGCCTTACCTCTTGGTCTCCTTTGTTTAAGTTGTTGAATAAACTTAATAACATCCCTAATGCATGTTCACCAACTGCATTTCTGTTCCCTTCAGGTGCATTGTGTAGTCTAATGCTTCTAGATTCACAATAGGGGATGTCAATGTTCTCCATTCCAGCACCTGAACGTGCAATGAATTCTAGTTTTATTGCTTTACTTAAAAAATCGGCATCCATAGCAAACCGACTGCGAATAACAATACCATGATAAGCCTTTATTTGGTTTTCAATTTCAGATTTCGTACAACGAGTTAAATCATGACAGCTAAATCCTTTTTTTTCCAATCTTTCTTGTAAAATCGGGTGGACAACATCAATAAAAGCTACTTTTTTCATAAAATTAGATTCTTTAGCTACAAATATAAGTTGAATATTGAATGTTTTGATATACAAACTGATACTTTAAACTATCTTTGCTAAATAAAAAAAAGTAAAGTAAGAATGGATTTTAAAGATTTAAATTTAAATAAGCATATAGTAAAGGCAATTACCGAAAAAAAGTATTTGATTCCTACACCCGTACAACAAGAAACTATTCCTTTTGTTTTAGCTAAACAAGATGTTATTGTAATGGCTCAAACTGGAACAGGTAAAACTGCTGCCTATGCTTTGCCAATTTTACAACGTTTATATGATAAGCAAGAAGCTTCTAAAAAAGGGCGTAAGATTAGAAGTTTAATCATTTGTCCTACACGTGAATTAGCATTGCAAATTGAAGCAAATTTTTTGGCGTATAGTAAATATACATTATTGCAAACGGGAATTGTTTACGGTGGTGTGTCTATTGAACCGCAAAAAAAAATGTTGAAAAAAGGAATTGATATTTTAATTGCTACACCAGGTAGATTGTTGGATTTATACAAACAAGAAAAAGTAAATTTAAGTAATATTGAAACATTAGTTTTAGATGAGGCGGATTTAATGTTGGATATGGGTTTTTTTGATGAAGTTAAAAAAATTGAAAGATTATGTCCTTTGAAAAAACAAACGTTATTATTTTCAGCTACAATGCCAGATAAAGTGGTGAAGTTAGCTGATTCTATATTACAAGATCCTGAAATTATAAAAATTACACCTTCAGCTCTAGCGGCTAATAATGTTGAGCAATTATTGTATTATACGCCAATTGGAAAAAAAATGCAACTAACGCTTCACTTATTTAGAAAAGGAGAGATTAAAGGAAATGTAATTATTTTTAGGCGTACAAAGTATGGTGTAGAAAAATTAGAGGAGTTATTAAAGGAAAACAACCATAGAGTGGAAAGTATCCATGGTGCAAAATCACAGAATTTAAGACAAGAGGCTTTAAAAACATTTAAAGAAATTAGTAAAAAAGGTCATAATGAATTAAATGTGCTAATTGCAACTGATGTAGCTTCAAGAGGGATTGATATTGATGGGGTGGATGCAGTTATTAATTTTGACATACCTGAAGTAGCTGAAACGTATGTGCACAGAATTGGGCGTACAGCAAGAGCTGGTAAAAAAGGAACGTCTTATTCGTTCTGCTCGGCAGAGGAAAAAGAATTTGTGGTTCAAATTCAAAACTTAATTAAAGAAAATTTAAAAATTGAAACGGATCACCCTTTTGTGTTACCAGCAGATGCGCAACCTCAAATTCACCGTAAAAAAAGTGGGTCTAAGTATAAGAAGGGGAGAAAATCTAAAGCGTCTAAAGAAAAGAAAAAGCGTTGGTATTAATATAATCTAGCCTATAGGATACTCAAAAGGTAAGAATTTATGTTCTTACCTTTTTTTATGCAATTGACTTTTTATTCAAAAAAAACAATTCCATTTGAACCTTTCATAAACTTTTGAGTATTACTTTCGAACAACAGAAATTTAGTGCACTTTTTTTCGATTAAAACTTAAATATAATGAAAAGAATAACTGTAGTATTAATGCTATTAGTATCCATAACAGCATTTAGTCAAGTTAAACCTCAAAAGGTTTACAGTATTATAAAAGAAGTTAGAGAAAAGTCTTGGTATGAAGAGCAAGCTAAATTGTGGAAGGCTGAAATTGATAAAAATGATCAATATGCTGACGCATGGTATAATTATTATATGGCAACTAGATCGCTTAAAAATTTGAGTGAACTAAATTCGAAGGAAAGATTAGCTTATACTGAAAATTGTCAAACTATTGCGGATAATGCCTATAAATCAATTCCTAATACATTTGAAGGAAATCATTTAGTATGGTATCAATCAGATCATGACGCCAAGTATTTGAAATATATTTTAAAAGCTTATGAAATTAATCCTTATGATTCAAGAAGTTATGTTAGTTTATTGACGCATTACTATTTAACGTTTAATACAGTAAAATATAATGAATTCTGTGATAGGTTTTATAAAGTGAATGAAATTGCTGCTCCTGTTTATAATTGGGCATATAATATGCTGGTTGGCTTAGAAAAAAACGCTATTATATTTACGGCTGGCGATAATGACACCTATTCACCATGGATGTTGCAGGTTGTAAAATCGATTAGACCAGATGTAACAGTTATTAATACGAGTTTATTAAATCTTGATGATTTTAGGGTGGAATTATTAAAAAAGTTAGAAATTGAGCCATTCAAGTTTAGAATTGATGAAGCTAAAACTGAAGAGGAGGCGATTCAACTCCAAAACAATTTATTTCAACATATATTCTCAAATAAAAAAGGGTACCCAGTATATGTGTCGGGAACAGCAATTTTTCAATTTCAAAACCAATTTTCAGATAAACTATATTTAACAGGATTGTCTTATAAGTACTCTGAAACTTCAATAAATAGTATTTCAGTTATTAGAAGGAATTATGAAAAGCGTTATTTGTTAGATTATTTAGATCAAACCTTCTCATTTAATATCGCTAATAACAGGGGAGATCAAATGAATAGCGTTTATTTACCTGCTTTTGTAAAGTTGTACAAGCATTATAAAGAAACGGAAGAGGTAGAGAAAATGTCTATTATTAAGAAGTATATTATTAGCATTTCAAAAAAATCAGGGCAAGAAACAGAGATTAGTGAATTATTAGGTACAGATAATTCTGTACCTAATAGTTTTAATACAATGCTGATGAATACAAAGAATCTGGAAAGAGATTTTGTAAAACTTTATGGTGACTTTTATGTTAATCGTTTTGAAGTCTCAAATGCTCAATATAGTAAATTTTTAAATGGAATAAAGGGTACAGAATTGTATTCAAAGTGTTTATATGATTCTACTAAATGGGTAAGTGTTTATGAGGGGTATATGGATGACCCTATGATTAAAATGTATCATAATCACCCTGCTTATGATAATTACCCAATAATAAATATTTCTCATTTTTCAGCTGTAAAATATTGTGAATGGTTAACGGAACAATATAATTCTCAGCGAAAAAGAAGGTATACACAGGTGAAATTTAGATTACCTACGGAAAAAGAATGGGAGTATGCAGCGCGTGGAGGAGATAATTCAAACAGAACACCTTTTGAAAATGATATCGTTTTAAATAAAGATTGTGAGGATTGTAGCTATTTCAACTTGAAATATAATAGAGAAAATCTTATTAATGATGGTGGATTTTTTTCTGTCGCAGTTGAATCTTATAATCCAAATTTTATTGGTGCATATAATATGATAGGAAACGTATCTGAAATGATTAGTGTAGACAATATTTCAAAAGGGGGAAGTTGGTATCGTGAATTAGAAGAGAGTTTTATTGATTTGAGAGGTATGTATTCAGAACCAAGTCCAGAAATTGGATTTAGAGTGTTTATGGAGGTTATTCAAGAGTAGGTGAGGTTGTTTAAAACAAACATATCTAAGCTTTCTGATGAGGAGTTAATGTCGCGATTGATAAGGTCTAACGATAATAGGGCCCTAACAGAATTGTATGCGCGTTATTCTTCGAAACTACTTGGTTTTTTTATGAAAATGTTTAAGGGAGATGTGGCTAAATCACAAGACTTTTTACAGGATATATTTGTAAGAATAATAGAGAAGAAACACTTGTTTGATACGGACAAGCGATTTTATTCTTGGGTGTTTACTATTGCGAGTAATATGTGCAAAACAGAATTTAGAAAGCCATTCCTAATGTCAATTTCTAATGATGATATTGAACATGAAAACTTAATGGTATCTGACGATAATCTAAGTGATAAAAAGTCATTTAAACGTTTGTTAAAGCAAAAAGTACATAGGTTAGATTATAACCATAAAGCTGTATTTATTTTAAGGTTTAATGAAAAATTTAGCTTAAAAGAGATTGCTGATATTACAGAAACTTCTGTAGGAACAGTAAAGTCAAGGTTGTTTTATGCCACTAAAAAAATCACTAAAGAATTGCAGGAGTATAATCCTAAAAATGATTCTAATTTATTTAAAATTAATTAATTATGGACAAGCATTTATCAAAGAACGAAAGTAGACTTCACGAATTGGTACAGTCTAAAAACTATTCAGAGTTGAACTCTGCTGATCAAAAGTTTGTGCTAACAATGATAACTCAAGTTGATTATGAATTGGAACGACATGTGATAGTAACAGCTTCAACTCTTTTTGAAGATGAAGAAAAGGCTATTCCAGCTCCATTACTTATTCCGCAAAAGTCAAGTGGAGTACTATTGAGATCTATGCCTATTTATCAGTCACTTTTGGCTGTTGCAGCCACTGTGATTTTTATGCTGTTAGTATTTCCTATACATACTGAAAATGGTTCACTTGTTACAAAAACTGAATATATTGTGAAAACGGATACGGTGGAAATTGAAAAAGAAATTTACAAATATGATACAATTTATCAAACAGTAGAAAAACCTATTTACATTAAACAAGATGTTATTGTGGAATCTAATTCTAATCCTTGTGTGTCTCCAATTCAAGAAGCGCCAAGGTTGTTACAGTCAAGTCAAACTATGAGGTTTACAGACTTGACAGAGCAATTAACAGACACTAAAGGAACGTCATTAAAAGATGATAATTTATCGAGTCTTATTGTTGAATTTTAACATTAGAAAACTTAAAATGCCTACTAATAAAATTGAACTTGCACTAAACAATAATTCAGAGTAATTGGGTAGTGAATAATTGAAAAACCAGACTAGGTTACCTTGTGTGAATAAAAGTGTTTCTGTCAGAAATACGCCTATTAAAAATAAAAAAATTCCAACTTTATTCAGTTTGTTTTTAATAGATATCAATTCAAATTGAATTAATAAAAAGAGTAAGAAAGGACTTAAAAATCCTAGAGTAACTAAGTGGATGTATCCAATTACAAAATATGTTTTTAAGGCCAATATGTGTTCGCTAAGTTGAGGGAAAGCAGATGAGAATTGTAATACCAATTTCAAAACGTATGCTAAAATTACAGAGGCCAGCAGTAGTTGAGTTGAAAGTGATAATAGTTTGTGCAATTTGTTTTTAATAGAAGATATAATTAAAACTAAATACCAAACAGAAATTAATTGAATCCCTGCTGTAAGTATACCAATTCCAATAATGTATTTACTATTTGTGCCAACTAGTGAAAGTATATAAGCAGGAGTACATGTTGAGAATGTAATCCAAAATAAGCGGTATAGGTGTTCTTGATTTAAAGCTATATTTTGTTTTTTTAAATAATGAAAGAATAGACCGAATAAAGCAAAAACAAAGAAGCCGTTATATAAAAAGTGAAGATAGAAGTAGATACTATTATAATATAAATCAGTTTTACCTTGAGAGGCAATGACAATACCAATGGCCCAAATTCCTGCGGAAGATAAAATGTAAAAAAACAAGCTGGATTTTATAAATAAGGAAACTGGTTTTGATATTCGTTGGGTATCCATATGTTTAATGAATTGTTGAATGTAAACATAGGAAGTAATCAGAAAAATAGATAATAATACAATTGAAAAGACTTTATAGCCTTGTAAGGGGAAACTGATTAGCATTAAACAAATACTAGCGATTTCAATTCCAAAAATGGACTTGAATTTTTTATTAAACTGTTTCTCTTTATTTAGGAATAGATAATTAAATAGGGTGGTGATTCCAATGTACCCCCAGCCTAAAAAAGTAACATGCGAGTGTGATTGTAAAAAACGAGTATAATTAAAGTGTGAGATATTAACTACTGAACTTAATCGCATTAACCATCCGTAAAGAGCAGAAACTAAGAAAAGGACTACTGCAATTTTAATGTAGTGACTCGCCGTTTTAAATGGATTCATTTTTTACAGACTTAAAACAACTTTTTAGGAGTTCCTGCAATGAATTCTTTTAAATAAAAAGGTTCAAAATAGGCCACATCTTCAAAATCATCTCTTTTATATTTCTGTTCAGCTATTTCAATCATTCCTTTCGCAGAAACTTCAATTTCTAAATCAAAGGCAACATTGTCACTTGTAAAGTTGGGCATGCATTTTTCAGCACCTGGACCTAAAAATAAAACATGTCCTTCATTAATAAAATTTTGATATGAATCAGCTTCAATAACTTCAGCTTTAATCCCCTCTTCTAAAATCAAATCATTGTCATAAACTGCCGAGTAAACTTCCATTCTTCTAGCATCAAACATAGGAATAATGTAGTTGTATTTAAAGTTGTCAGGGTTTTGTAGGGCTAAATAAGCAACAGCTTCCAAAGAGTCAATTGAGATTAAAGGGACATCTAATCCATAGCATAAGCCTTTTGCAGTGGAAACTCCTATTCTTAAACCAGTATAAGAACCAGGACCTTTACTTACCGCAACAGCATCAATATCTTTTAATTTAAAGTTTGTCTCATTAAAAATAGCTTCAATAAATAAATTCAAATTTTCTGAGTGTGAAAATTTTTCAGATTTCATTTCTTTGGTGATGATTTCAACGCCATCTTCTGCAAGAGTAACAGAACAAACTTTTGTTGCTGTTTCTAGGTTTAAGATTAAAGCCATAATTCTACTGTTTAATAATTAGTGTGTTATATCAAATAGGTTACAAAGGTGGCGTTTTTTTTAATAGTACTGTTCTCAATTCATATAAATAAGTGTTTCAGTTTAGTTTAGTAAGGCCGAAAAATATAAATCATGATTTTGACTTTTGTCACATTTTCTTGTGTTTATTTAGTTTACTTTTGTGAGCTGTTGTAATTAGTTTAGTTAATTACATGCGTTATTTTAATATACTTAGATAATTTTTAAATAGATGGAAAGTTTTTACGAAAAATTAGGAGAAGAGCGTTTATCTGATTTGTTGGATAGATTTTATGATAAAATCTTTGAGAATGAATTATTGAAGCCATTGTTTATGGCTACTCCAAAAGAAGAAATAAAGTATAAGCAAAAGTTATTTTTGACTCAATTTTTAGGTGGTCCAGCTTTATTTAATAATGAGTATGGTAATCCAAAAATGAAGCAAAGGCATATGCCGTTTAAAATTACTGAGGAAGCTAAAGATGAATGGTTGAAATGTATGAAAGAAGCTATTCAAGAATTAGACTGGGACGATAGGTCAAAATATTCACTATACACAATGTTTCCAATGTTGGCTAATCATATGGTGAATTCTTAAATGTTTAATTATTAATTCATGTAGAAATAGTTTATTTTCTTTGTGAAAAGTAATTCAAGTGTGTTTTACCATAGAATTTGGTGATTTAATGTTGTTTTTACCTTGTTTAACAACATTTCAATAGTACAAAATTAAAGAGGGGTAATTATGTGTATTGATAACTTAATTTAAATGATATTTTTGTTATTGTAAAACTAAATCCTATGAAATTAGTAAAAGTGTTAATTGTTGAAGATGAGATGATTATAGCCAATAGTATAGTTGATGCTGTTGAAAGTTTTAATTATGAAGCGCTAGAGCCTGAAGTTACGTTTACAGGTGCCATAAAGTCAATTGAACAAGAAAAGCCATGTGTTGGCATATTTGATATCAATTTGTCTGGAAAGAAAAATGGAATAGACTTAGCAAAAAAAGTCCAAGAAAAATATAAATTTCCATTCGTTTTTTTGACGTCTAACTCGGGAAGGTTAACATTAGATGAAGCTAAATTAACAGAGCCTTCTGCTTTTCTAGTGAAGCCTTTTAATAATCATGAATTGTATGCAGCTCTGGAGTTAGCTTTGTATAATCACTCTCAAAAAAAAGAAAAAGAGAAGCTTAAAATTAATTATATCATTGAAAATGCTCTTTTTGTTAAAAGTACAAATGGTTATTTGAGAGTTAACTATGATGATATTTTATATCTGAAAAGTGATGATGTTTATATTGATATTGTGGATGTTAACGATAAAACTCACGTGGTGAGAGGTACAATTAGCGATTATGTAGAGAGGTTAGGGACTGATTTTTTAAGAATTCATAGAGGATATATTGTGAATTTACAGTATTTAGAAAAAATAGATATTTTAAACGCTACAATTGCAGGTCGAAAAATTCCAATTGGAAATAAATACAAAGATAATTTAATGAGAAGAATCCAAAAAGGATGATTTTAATATGAAAGATATATTGACTTTAGTATTTCTGGGATTAACTTTTTTTAGTTTTTCCCAAAAGAGTGATTCATTACTTCTTAATGTAGAGTCTTTTCTTATAACTCAAGATTTTGAATTAGCAAGAAATGATTTCAATAAAATATCTATTAAAAGTGGTGATTATTTAATTGCATTAAATAAATTATTTAGGGATACCATATCATACGCAGAGTTGGCTGTTATTGTTGAGGATATAAGTGTAAATAATCCAGGAAGGTTGGACGAAATTCATGAATCTTTTAAGGATAGATTAGTTGTTCCTGATGGTCTAGTTATAAATATTGAGTTTGTAAAGTTTAAATGGCTAATGATAAGTGTTTTGTTAAATGGAAATAAATTAATATTGGCAGATCAAGAATTTGCTGAATTAGATGAATACCTCTCTTCATATAAAGTAACAGATTTGAATTATAAAAGAGCATTATTCTACAAAAATATATATGGAATTGTAATAGAAACGATTAAAGAAGAAATAGATTTAGGTATTGAGTTATGTAATCAGAATATGAAAATTGCTAGAGAGTTAAAAGATACCAATTTAATGGTTATATCTGATTACTATTATTCAGATTTTTTAATTCATCAAGGAGACTTAGAAGGATATATTTCTTTGTGTTATGCGAATATTGAACTCTCTTTAAAGGCAAAAGTGTTGCCTGAATATTATTATCAGCATCAACTTAATCTGATAGATGCATTAATGTTTAAAACTGGGAGTGAGGAAGAAGTTTTAAATATATTAGAAAGCTTGAATAAAAATCCTGAGTTCGTATTGAAAAGTTACTCGAGTTATTTGCAACTAATTAAAAATCTTACTATTGATTCCAAGATATCAAGGTTTATTTTAGCTAAGTTTTCTGTGGAAACCATTCCTCAGTTATGTGATTCAATTTTGTTTAAATCGAAAGGTAGAATTATTCAGAATGAAGAAAGGTTAATCTATCGTTTAGCAGCCAAGACTTTATATGAGCATAATTATTATGAGGAGGCTTTTGAAATGATGAATAGTCAGATGAAATTAACAAAACAAATTTACACAAATGATTTAGCAAAAGCATTATCGTTAAGTGAAATAAGAAGAGCTGATAATCAAAGAAAGTTTGAAGTGGAATTGGAGAGCCAAAAAGGTATTAGAAAGAATCTTTATTTAATCGTTATTTTCTTTGCTTTAGTTATTGCATTTATGATAATTTATTATCAGGTCAGAAAAAATAAAGAGTTAGTAGTTAAAGCTGTAGCTGTTGAAAAAAAAGCTTTTGAAAAGCAACTGTTGTTAAAAGAAATTCACCATAGAGTGAAAAATAATTTTCAAATTATAACAAGTTTGTTAGAGTTGCAAATTAAAGAGATTAATGACCCACATTCATATACCATTATCAAAGAAGGGCAAAATAGAATTAAGTCTATGGCTTTAATCCATCAAAAATTATATAAGAGTGATGATTTATTGATTGATTTAGAGGGGTATATAAAGAGTTTATTTAATGATATTAATGTTGTGTTTTCTGAATGTAAAGTTGATTTTTCAATAGAAATAAAGTCTGAATGTCAATTGGATATTGATACTGCTATTCCGTTGGGGTTAATTCTAAACGAGTTGATAATGAATGCGTTTAAGTATGCTTTTCGCCCAGATCGTTTTAATAAATTAATAATAAAATTAATTAATAAAGATGGGTATAGCCAGTTGATTATTTCAGATAATGGAAAAGAGGAAATCGGTACAGTAGAATTGAATAAAAAAAATTCCATGGGTCTTAAATTGATAAGTAGTTTGGCTAAGCAATTACATGGTAAGCTTGAGGTTGAAAAGTTAAACGGAACAGTGGTAACAGTAACTTTCAAAGATGCGATTCAAAGAGAATTGGTTGACTGATTTTATGTAAATGATAATTAATTAATTATTATTTGTCTACTCTTCTTTCGTAAAGTGTTAAGGCTTAGAGTTTAATAGGTTTAATGACTGGTTTTTGGCGTTTAACGACCTTTATTTTACTATTAACAACAATTTTATCTATAGTTTATTTGAAATATATAGCTTCGCGAATTATAAAGTACTCTTCTTTAGAATTTAGTTTTAATAAAATATTATGAGATTATCATTAAGTAAAATTGTTAAAGTGTTTAGTATAGTCGTTCCTTTGTTGTATTCTGTCAACGTTGGTGCACAAACTGCTGGATTAATATATTTACCTGCAACTGGTGGAGGGGCTGCAGTTTTGGATCCAAACGGAGATGGATATGTTTCTACAACTACAGCTGGTTTTATATCTAATGATAAGGCAGAGAGTGAATTACCTTACGCTCCATTGGTGTTTCCAGGTACTGAACCAACGGGTGATATCAATAATGGACCTTATTGCGGGTTTACTGACTTTGTTGATTCCGGAAGTGAAGATCCTGCTCTTTCATATATTGATGGCAGTAATAATTTACTCTATAGATTCCGAATGGGGTCATCTTCTCCTAACGCAAAAAGTTATAGTATTCTTATAGATACGGATAGTTTATTTGGAAATTCAGGCGCAAATGCAGATCCTGACTATACGGCAGATAATCCTGGTTTCGAAATCGAAATTGTTTTAGCAACAAAATTTGGTGTTTTTGTATATGATGTGGACGGTATTCCAAACTGTACACCAGTTATTAGTTACCCTGGTAGTACAAATTATCAAAAGGCTATAGCACATTCTACAATATGTGGGACGCTTAATTATTTTTTAGATTTTTATGTAGAATTTGCAGATTTAACGACTCATTTTGGAGTAACACCAGCAACACCCTTTAGATCTGTTATTGTAGATAATATGGCTGCAAATAAGTCAACAATCTGTAATCCTTCATCTGCATCTGATGTTGGTGGAGTAGATGGTTCTTGCGGTAGTTTAGCATCTTGTTATGAGGATATTATTAGTAATCAAACACCATGTACTGCTGCTGAAATAAATGCAGGTACATGTTTAGATCGTTCTGAATGTCCTTCTGTTTTTTCACCTATTTCAAACTTAGCATCTACAGTTAGTGGAACGTCAATAGAAGCTGATGGAACTACGATTAGAGTTTATAAAAATGATTTTTTAATTGGAACGACAACTGTTTCTGGTGGGGCTTGGAGTTTAACAGGAATTAGTCCAGTGTTAGTTGCAAATGATACTATTGAAGCAACTGCTCAGGTGGTTGGAGAGTCTGTTTCAGAATATTTTTGTAATACAACTATTGTTGGAGCTACCTGTGCTTCACCATTGCCTGCTCTTTCATTGTTATCGGCGAACAAAGGTGTACAGGTTAATCTTCCTGGACTTAATCCTGATGATTTGGGTACTGTAATAACATTGTACTCTGATGCTGCTGGAACTGTTGTGTTTCCTCAAGGGAATTTAATTGCTGGGTCAACCAATCCATACACAATCGTTTTGGATGATTGGACTGGCTCTGATTATCAATTTAATTTTGCTTGTCAAACAGGTAACTGTATCCCTCCAGGAACGTATTACGTTTCTGCTGGACCAGCTTGTCCATTAGTTGAGATCTGTTTGGGAGGGTTAACTGCTACTGTAACACCAAGTATAAATGGCTCTATTTCTGAGGACGATATTTCTATTTCTGGAACTGCTGTCGTAGGTTCAAGTGTTTACTTGTTTGGAGATGGGGTACAAATTGGTACAGCAACTGCTACAGGGGGTATTTGGACAGTTTCTGGACTTGATCTATCGCCAAATGTTGTAATAACTGCAACAGCTCAAAGTGTTGGAGAGTGTACTTCAAGTGCTGCTACAGTTACAGTTGTAGGAAATTCAAATCCACCGATTATAATTGGTCCTTTTTGTACTGCAACTTTTATCAGTTCAGTTTCAGGAACATCTATTGACCCTGAAGGGACATTAATTAAAATTTATGATAATGGAACGCTTGTGGGATCAACAGCAACTGTTCAGGCTAATGGAACTTGGATTGCTACAGGGTTGTCTATCTCCGCTTCAGGACCAATCACGGCAACAGCAACAGTTGTAGGAGGGGTTGAAAGTGTAATTTCTAATTCCGTACTAGTTCAAGGACAAACTACAAATACTGTATCTATAGATAGTACATGGTATATTGAAGGGACGACTGAAGTTCGTGGAACTGGAGTTGATGGAGATGTTATTTACTTATACGTTGATGGATTCCAAATCCCAGGAGTTTCAGCAGTCGTATCTAGTGGTTCATGGGTTATTTCAGGAATTCCTAGTTATGAGTTGTATACTAATGGAGTAGTTACAGCTACAGCTTCAACTGCTGGAGCGTGTGAGTCGGATCCATCAGAATCTGCAATAGTGATTTGTATTGAGCCAGCAGATAATCTAGTTGTTAATCCTGATTCGGAAATAATATGTACAGGTTCTTTTGTGGCTAATGTACAGGTTGTGAGTTCTGAATCTCTAATTATATATCAATTATATTTAGCAGATGGTTTAACTCCAACTGGATCATCAGTATTGGGTAATGGGGGAGATATAATATTAACTAGTGGTACTTTGACGAGTTCAACTATTTTAAAAATAAAAGCTTTAAAAATTCCACCAGGTACATGCGAAACTTTTTTAACAGAAACTGTGTCGGTAACGGTTAATGCTGTGCCTGATTTAACTTTAACTGTATCATCTACAAGTCCTATTTGTTCTGGAGCATCTACGGATGTTGTGGTTGCTCTTTCTGAAGTTGGATTTTCATATCAATTACGTAATAATTCTGATGATTCAAGTATCGGAATTCCTGTTTCAGGAACAGGAGGTTCTATAAGTTTACCTAC
>Ga0209396_1003244_pt1 | contig 16530 bp, 16 predicted proteins | sample GOMGulsemesocosm_6_FD_184638 | JGI IMG/M metagenome (GOLD analysis project Ga0209396, IMG submission 184638) | Methane-oxidizing microbial communities from mesocosms in the Gulf of Mexico - GOM8C Gulf of Mexico (SPAdes) (version 2) | ecosystem: Environmental > Aquatic > Marine > Cold seeps...
ATTAGTATTAGCTCAGCGTTAACCTTGCATTTTATTGAACCACAACAGAGTACATTTGCCGTAGCGCTTAATGGTGACTTTGTTGGTAAAACAGATTACGACACTACCATGGTAAAAAATGGCGATAGCCTTGATGTTTTACAACCTATTCAGGGAGGTTAACTTTAATGTCATTGAATATTTACGGACAAAATCTAGACAGTCGCTTGCTGATTGGCAGTGCACTTTATCCATCTCCACAGGTAATGAAGCAAGCAATACTTGCCAGTGGTTCACAAGTAGTAACTCTGTCATTGAAACGTCAAAATCCGTCAGAAAAATCCGGACAGCAAATATGGCAATATTTACAAGAAATTGTAACCGAAGTAAACGGTCACTTACTACCTAATACTGCTGGCTGTAAAACGGCTAAGGAAGCGGTCACTTTAGCAAAAATGAGCCGTGAAATATTTAAAACTGATTGGATAAAATTGGAAGTTATTGGTGATGATTATAACTTACAGCCAGATCCTATTGAGTTACTTTATGCAGCTGAACAGTTAATAAAAGATGGGTTTAAAGTTTTACCGTATTGCACCGATGATTTAGTTCTTTGCCAGCGTTTATATGATTTAGGTTGTCAAGTGATCATGCCGTGGGCATCGCCAATTGGTACGGGCAAAGGATTAATGAACCCGTATAATTTAGAAACCATTCGTTTACGTTTACCCGAGGCAACCTTGATTTTAGATGCCGGAATAGGTAAACCATCGGATGCTTGTTTGGCGATGGAAATGGGTTACGACGGAGTATTATTAAACTCTGCGGTAGCGCTTGCGGATAATCCTGTATTGATGGCAAAAGCGTTTGGGCAAGCTCTGCAAGCCGGTGAGCAAGGTTATGTCGCGGGTGTAATGCAGCAAAGACAAACTGCCCATCCATCCACGCCAACCCTTGATACCCCTTTTTGGCACCAGAATTAAATTACTTATTGCTGTAAGGGTAAATTAAGGTGTCAAAAGTACTCATTGACTAGCGTCAACTCCGTGCTATTTCCTTTTAATTTACCCATACAACTTCAAGTAATGTAATTCAATTTATTGTTATTGGATTTAAAAGAAGATTGAAGTAATGACAGAAAATATTAAGAAAAAATCAATAATCTGGACCATCTCTGGTAGTGATTGCTCTGGTGGTGCTGGTATTGCTGCCGATATTAAAACGGGTCATGGTTTGGGTGTTGAAGTTTGTCACCTGATTACTGCTAATACAGTACAAAACTCCAATCAACTGATGTCTGTGAATGCAGTACCTATTGAAATCTTGCAGCAACAAGCCTCGATATTAGTTGATGACAAAGTCCCAGCTGTCGTTAAAATTGGTTTAGTGGCCAATGTCGAGCAAGTGTTATGGTTAGCATCGTTGCTCATATCATATAAAAAAATAATGCCCAACCTAATTAGTGTTTATGACCCTGTTGGTCAAGCCAGTGTTGGTGGTAGTTTCAGTGCGCTTACCTTAGTGCAGTTAACTCCTTTATTAAAACAAGTGGATGTAATCACCCCTAACCTGATGGAAGCGCAAAGCTTAGCTTGTTTAACGGATGAAAATGATGCAGAGACACTAGCTAAGAAAATTTATCATGACTTTGCTATCACCAGCATTATTATCAAAGGTGGCCATAGCCAAGATGAAAACTATGCTGGCGATTATTGCTATCACCAACTTAATCAGCTTAGCGATGAGAAACAAGATAACCAAGAAAAACAGCATCACGTTATTAGCTATCAACTTAGTTCACCTCGTATAGCGACACATTATAGTCATGGTGGTGGTTGTAGTTTTGCCACAGCACTCGCCTCTTTCTTAGCCTTAGGTTATTTAGTACGTGATGCATTTACCTTAACCAAGGCATTTATCAATCAGGGGTTATCAAGTACTGCTGAGCTTAGCGCTAAACAACAACATCGTTATTATGGCGCCTTTGAGCAATCGAGTGTTGCTATGAAAGCCTTTAATTTCCCTAAGGTCGTTGATAAAGTTAGCCTTGAGTACCAGAAGTTAGCACCTTTTGCTTCTTTAGATCTGCATGGTGAAAAGCTTGGGCTCTATCCTGTTATCGATTCACTTTATTGGTTAAAACGCTTATTACCTTTAGGCTTAAAAATCATCCAACTTAGAGTTAAAAACCTCGCGCCAGGTGAATTAGAACAAGTGATCATTGAAGCTGTAGAACTAGCTAAAGATTATGATACGCGTTTGTTTATTAATGATTATTGGCAACTGGCTATTAAACATGGTGCTTATGGCGTGCATATTGGTCAAGAAGACCTACAAGATGCAGACCTAACAGTAATTCAAAAAGCTGGCGTTCGTTTAGGTATCAGTACACATGGTTGTTATGAGTTTTTATTAGCGCAGCAATTACAGCCATCTTATTTAGCTATTGGCGCAATTTTTCCAACCAAAACGAAAGACATGACAGGGCAAATTCAGGGGTTGGATAACCTAAAACAAGTCTTAGGCTTACGACCAGAGAATAAAGCGTTACAGATCCCAGTCGTTGCTATTGGCGGAATTACGCTTGAGCGTGCAGACAAAATTTTAGCGACGGGCGTAGATAGCATTGCTGTGGTTACAGCAATTACTGAAGCAGAAAACTCCCATAAGATATCACCTGAGCAGGCAGTAGATAAGTTTAAAGGTAAGCTGATAAATCCTTGCTAGTCTTTGCAAAGGTATTTATGCGATCAAAAAAGCACCTGAGAATATCAGGTGCTTTAAGTATTTTACTCAGCATTTAATTAGGTAATGTTTATTAAACGTTACGCTTAAATTTTCGAGATGCTAAACCCATAAGGCTTAGAGCAAAAATAGCAAGCGTACTTGGCTCTGGTACTTCAGTTATTGGGTCTGCTGCTGGCGCGATAGCGGCATTAACACCAAAATCCCATGGAATGTTTTCAATTTCAAAAGACCATGAAGCATCTTGTCCAAAGTGAACATACATAAAAGAAGGATAATCACCTTTCCATATGGTGTGAGTGAAATCTAACTCAAAGCTAGATTGATCTGCAGCTATTGATCCAGAAATATCAAAAATTCCAGTTTCCCAAACGGGTGTACGTGCAGGAGGATTGTTATCATTGAAAAATGTAAAAGCGTCTAAATGAATAGATGGACCATCGTAACTAAATGACACAAGGCTATCACTATCGATAGTAAAGGCTTCTCCAGGAGTATAATCATTTAAAACAATAGATCCTGAAACCTCAATGTTTTGAGTATCATCAAACTCTCCCATTGCTGAGTTACAATCGCCACAAATTGCACTCCAAGTAAAAGTAAAATCATTGTCACTCGCTATAACATCTGCATTAACGGTTTGAGATAGTGATGAGATTATTATTAAACTTTTCAGTAGGGTAGAGAGAACTTTATTCATTTATATATATCCTTATTAATAAAAATGATGGCACTGAATTTAATGCCATTTAGTTTGCAATACCGTATGGGCAAAAATCAGGCCAATTCACGCATTGTATACTGTATGCCTTTAGGCTTAAGTGTTTAACTTAGTTGTACAAATTAATAGAAATTATATTTATCAATAATGTAAAAAATACTGACATTTTTTATACAGTTAAAGAGGTTGAATAACACAGGTTGAGCTTATTCTTCATGTTTAATAAAGGTACTTATTATGAAGATAAATATAGTGTGATAACTTAAACACTAAGCACATATGGGATATCATCTGAATAGACATATAACAAATATTAAGGATAATAATGACATTTCTAGAAAATAGAATTCCACCGCCATTAGTTGCTGTTATTGCTGCTGCGGGTATTTGGGGACTGAGCACGCTTACGAGTACTTTAGCGTTAGTCGCTACAGTAAAGTATTCGCTGGTGTTAGGGTTTTCACTAGCAGGTATATTTTTTGCCTTATCCGGTGCAATCTCTTTTCGCTTAGCCAAAACTACGGTAAATCCTTTAAAACCTGAAACAGCGAGCGCATTGGTTACTTCGGGCATTTATCAATTTACTCGTAATCCTATGTATGTCGGTTTTGTCGCGTTTTTATTTGCTTGGGCAAGTTTCTTAGCCACAATATGGGGAGTTGCCTTGATTGCCTTGTATATCGCTTATATTCAACGTTTTCAGATAGTCCCTGAAGAGCGTGCGTTAGCTAAGCTGTTTAAAGATGAGTTTATTGATTATAAAGCGCAGGTTCGCCCTTGGTTATAGTGGGAACATACCCATCTTTTAAAGTTAGTTAACAAAGTGTTAAATATTTTTTATTCTGATAAGCTGACCGCACAGCTAAGCAGAATAAAAAACAAACTATGGCGACTCAACAACAGACATTTTCCAATCAAACATTATTGTCCACAGAGCTCCCTGCAATTGAGAAATTAGCACAACAACCCATAGAGGCTGTTTATTCCTCAACTAATCGCATTATTAATTTATCCATCACGCTATTTTTTGTGATGATCGTTTTAGTCATAAAATATCAATCGTTTATTGAAATTAGTGCTGGCACTGAAGGAGTTGTGGTAAAAATTGTCTGGGCAGTTGCTGCTTTATCATTATTGTTCACCTTTTATAAAGCTTTAGCTGATGTCAGAAAGTTTTATGGACTTCGTGAGCAAGATATCAGTTTTACCTCAGGGGTGATCTTTAAAAAAACGGTTAGCCAACCCATTTTAAGAATACAACATGTTGAATTAAAACGAGGCCCGATAGATAGAAAGATTGGCTTAGCAAGTTTACAGGTTTTTAGTGCAGGTGGCGCAATGCATACATTTGAAATTCCGGGACTAAAACTTGATGATGCTGAATCTATCCGTCAGTTTATTTTAAGCCATAAAGACGCAAATCATCATGGATAGTCAGCAAGCTGCTATTTCATCAAGTGATGTTAATCAATGGCAGCGGATATCACCGATAGCTATAGTGTATTTTATGGTGAAATTTGTTTATGGTCTTTTGGGCAATGTAGTTTATCTAGCGCCAGCTATTTTAATAGGCTACAAAGAGGTACTCGCAAATCCACATATCTGGTTACCGGTTGCATTGGCGGTTGTGTTGTTGCTTGTTTTGGCCACGTTTTTAAGTTTTTACTTTTTTCAGTACCGTTTAACCAATGATCATATCGAGATTCGTTCTGGCGTATTTGCCAAAAAACATATTAATTTACCTTTCACCCGTATTCAAAATGTAAAGCTTGAACAGCCTATTTATTATCGCCCTTTTGGTTTTACCTGTCTGCAGCTTGATACTGCAGGCTCGGCTAAACAAGAAGCGAAAGTGGTAGCGTTAAAGGTTAATTTTGCCGAGCAAGTGAAAAAACAAATTCTGGCTGCACATAAAGCTAAGCCAATTATTAGCGATGAAGCAGAGTTGCAAAGTGAAGAGTTAACACCGGAAGCTGATAATGAAATTTTGCTTAATCAACGCTCTTTAAAAGATCTTATTATTCATGGGGTAACTAATAATCGCACCTGGATTTTTCTTGGCGCACTTGGTCCGTTTTTTGACGACATAGCAAACTATGTGGTGCTATTTTTTAATGACCTTGGTATTGATATAGAAAATTTATTAACTTTTGCTGACAAACCTTGGTGGCAAATAGGTTTATATGCATTAACACTTACTTTTATCTGTATGTTAGTTGTTGCTTTGTTTTCGATAGCGGGCTCGATTATTAGTTTTTACGGTTATACCTTAAGCAAAGTTGCTGACCGCTATATCAGACGTAGTGGCTTATTAACCAAACATGAAGTTACCATGCGCTTAGCGCGCTTACAGATGGTGGTAAGACAGCAAGACTGGCTAGATGTATTACTTAATCGTATTAATTTAAAATTTGAGCAAAGTAATGCCAATATGCAAAATATACAACCGGGAGCTCATAACAATAAAATAATTGTGCCATCGGTTAAGCCAAATGAATGCCAAGCACTGATTGATGATGTTTATCCACATAATCAAATGATGGACATAAGCTACCAAGGTATAAGTAAACACTTTTTAATTAGGAATATTATTTATATTCTACTGCCAGTATTTTCTATTTTAATTGGCTTTTTCACTATGGTAGGGAAAACTAATGTACTCGCCTTTATTGTGCCGTTATTTTTTGTCATTTTATTGATTATTTTTTGCCGTTGGTTGCGTTGGGGCTTTGCTGTAGATGACAATTTTATTTATATTCGCAAAGGCATATTTGGTGTCGATTATTACTGTTTCCCCAGATATAAAGTGCAACAAACTATCTTTAAGCAAAGTTGGTTTTTACAGCGAAAAAAACTAGCAACAGTTCGCTTTGTTTTAGCTTCTGGCGCACAAGATATTCCATTCATACCGCAGAAAATTGCCTACAACTTAATTGATGATGCTTTATATGAGGTTGAGAGTAGTCGAAAATCGTGGATGTAAAAAAGGATTATACAAGTGTTATAACTGGAATTGATTGGCTAAAGCAAGGGCACTCAATATGATGCCCTTGCTTTTTCTATGTTAGCAATTACATATTTGATAATAACTTAGGGTTAGTGACTAAGTTTCTTACACCATGTGCGTGATCTTCTTTAAAAGCGTTGCCTTTACACCATTCACCAACAGTTTCAATGTTAACCTTGGCTACTTTAGGACGCACACTCCAAGAAATTTGGAATGGTGATGCTTTTTCATTGTAACTAGGGCCAGTAGTCGAACCGGCATATTGAATTGGTGTGCCAGTATTACTTGGAATATTCAATGCTTGATGTTTACCATTGACTACTGCATGTTTAGTTAAGTCATTAAAATCTAGAGCATTTTTGTCATTCACTAATACATATACTTGAGTTTCTACACGCGCTTGTATGTTAGTAATTGACTCACCTAAACAGGCGCCTAATGTATGACCAGGTTCTGCGAGAGCGGTTGAGTGAACATAGTGAACTTCAATAGTATCACCTGGGTATAGACCACCGTGTGGGCTAGGACAAAAGTCTTTATTAATCTTTTTGGTTTCAGAACTACTTAATTTACCTGAGTAAGCAAAACCTGACTGATAGCCAGTTCCGGTACCATTACCTGCATATTTAGTAAACTCGCCACCTTTATGTTCTGCATTTTTATGAAAATGTATATTACAAAGGTTCATATCTGTATAAGCAGGTGCTGCGCCAAAAATACGAGCATTGGTGCCTTTTAGAGAGCTGAGATCACGCGGAGATTGCGGACCAAAACCTTTACCATCTGTCTTTATTGCTAACATTGCGCGTTGCTTTTCAATCACGTTGTCAGAAACATGCTCATGTCCACTGCCAGCAGAGCTTGTTAGTGGCACTAATGTTGTGGCGATCGCCAATGTAATAATAGTTGTCTTCATTTTTTACCCTTAAGGTTGTTAATTAACTGGTTACTTATGAAAAATAGCACTACTTAAATATTTTTCTACATTCGATAGCTAAAGTAGAAAGTTTTTTACGGATTATTGTATGAAAACATAGCACTTCATCGTTGTTATTATATAGCTTGTTAATAGTGAAACTACAAGTCAGTCTCATTCGTTAATTGTACATATGAACAATCTTATGCTTTGTTTTTGCTGGATTTTTATCATAAGTTAATAGCTCAGTATGCTACAGCAAAACGTGATGTTAGACACTAGCACTATCCTACTATAAGCCGCCTAATATGTTAAAAATTGTAATTACTTCGATGTCTGATGTTATGGGATTGGTACAGCTGTTCGATGGAAAATACAAAGAATCCGACCAAATAACTCATGTTGTGAGTAGGAGATTGCCAGCTATAATTCTAATTGTTAGGGGCATAAATATATTATTTGATATGTCTGGCATTTCAATAGGAGTATTATTATGATTGAACTAAAAATACAAGCAGTTGGCACGGGAGTAGGAGTGGAACTTCCTTTAGCTGTGCTAAAACAATTACAAACCAGCGAAGGGGAAACTATCTTTTTAGAGGATATGTTTGATGGTAGTTATAGATTGGCTAAACATGATGAAAAGTCTGCGGAATTAATGATGTTGGTTGACGGTCAAATGCACGAAGAAGACTCCTAAAGAGATCAACTAAAATATGGGTGAATATAACGTAAAAAGGAAAATGAGTGATAATAAACTACTGCGTTATTCACAAATATCTGTAGCTAAAGTTTTTGAACAAGAAACTCAGCTTATTGCACAAATTCAAGCTGAAGAATTTAAGCAGTGCTTAATGCTATGGCAAGCGAAAGAGCCTACGCTGGTATTACCCGCTGGGAAAAAGTGGCCAGAATCAGAGCTTCTAAAAACGAGCTTACTGAGTGATAACTGGTTATTACATTCACGAAAAACCGGTGGGGCACCTGTGCCACAATGTCCGGGAATTATCAACTTATCTCACCTTTACCTTTGGTCAAGCGATTCCCCGTATTCAATCACACAAGCCTATGAAAATTTATGTGCTGTATTACATGGTTTTTTTCGACAATATGGTTTGATCAGTCAAGCTCATGCGACTGAGTTTTCGTACTGTGATGGTGATTACAATATTAATATTAACGGCAAAAAAATTGTCGGAACTGCTCAGCGAGTCATTTTAAAAAAGGGTGGGGGTAAAATAGTGTTGGCACAAGCGTTTATTCTTATTGATGTGCTGCTGACTGAAATCATAAAGCCGGTTAATTTATGTTACCAGCTTTCTGATAAAGCCGAGCGGGTAAAAGCTCAGGTGCATACTGGCTTGTTTGAACATATTATTGAACGACCAACAATAGACCAGTTGTATCAGCAGCTCACACAAGCTTTTGTTGATAGTGCTTTATACAGCTAGCCATAAACGGCCAATAATATTTAATCAGGCTAATTCGGGCTAACTGTTTCTTGTTACTCGTTAGATATTATTTACTAGTTGAACATACAGATCTGAAAACTTCACGCGATTTTTATACCCCTTGAAAAAGTGCTTATCGATAACCTTACCCGTATTATCAATAACCACTACACCAGGGTAGGGAATGCCGTAATTGTCATCACCGACAGCATATTTACTATTAACAATATTATATGCAGACATAGTTTTCACATCTTGATCTGATAATAATGGATAACTGATATTTTTATGCTCGGAAAATTCCTTTAATATCGCGGTATTATCATAAGAAATGGCTGCTAAGCCATAACCTAATTTTCGGAATTGATCGGCATGATCATTCAATTCAAGCAAGTGCCGCTTACAGAATGGACACCAATCGGCAGAGCGGAAAAATAATATGATTAACCCTTTGTCACCACTAAGTTTTTCGATAGTTTCTGGTTTTTTGAGAGTATTCATTACCGTGATTGGCGGCGCAAGTTTGCCTAACTCTGGGCCAACTTCAATATTAGGGTTAGCATAAACGTTGGTAGTTAAGAGTAATAATAGCGAAAAAGCGATGTTCACTATTACTCTGCTAAACGATAAATTAATTGTATTCTTTATATTCATTCACATTACAGTCTTAAATAAGTTATTTGCTTAAAAGACCGTGTAATGAAGTAAAAATTTCATCAGGCAGTGAGCAGTTACCTTTTTAACCTTTACCATTGCTTTAGCAGTGTTCTAGCTTCGCCTTTTTCAGGGAATTGTTGTTCACTGTCAATTGCTTCAATTAAGTACTTTTTAGCTTCTACTTTTCTTGATAGCGTGAATAAAGTAACAGCAATGTGATATTTTACTTCAGCATTATCAAAATCTTTAGTGAGTGCTAAACGAAATAAGGCAATGGCTTGTTTGTGTTCACCTAAGCGACTTTTAATCCAAGCAAGTGTATCAATAATCACGACATTTTCAGGCACGTAATCATAGGCTTGTTGAGCGTACTTTTTAGCTTTTTCGGTATCCCCTAAGGAAAACTCTACGTTGGCGGCATTATTAAGCAATATAGGTAGCGGCCCATTTTTCTTTATTAATAATTGATAATAGTCAGCAGATTTCTGTAGTTCATTATTACCTTTGTAGCTATCTGCAAGCGCGATAGCTACTAACATATCGTCAGGGTATGTTAGTAGCCAATCATTTAATGGATTTATTGCTTTATGTAGTGTGTTTTGCTTTTTATAACTACGGTACAAACCTAGAATTGCTTGTTTTTGATCTGACTTTTGTAAGGCATGTTGATAAAATTTTATCGACTGTTGAGTGTCTCCTAATGCAAGGTATAAATCGCCTTTTAGCACTAAGGGTAAACTATCACTTTGAGTAATATCTGCGATGGATGATATTAGGCTCAGTGAAAATCCTTCATTTTTATTTTTAATGGTAATATTTACCAGCCCTAAATATGCAGGCAAGTATCTATCATCAGCGATCATCGATCTTTTATAAGAGTTAATTGCACCGGCATTATCCTTGGATTTTAGCTGTGCTTTAGCGAGAATTATAAGCGCACTTGCTTTTTTACGCGATTTTTCAACGTAGTCTCTTAATGCTAAGACCGCTTGGTGGGGTTTATTTTGTTGTTGATACAGCTCTGCAATTGTTAATAAGGCTTGTGGCTGTTTGGGATTTAATCCAATAAATTCATCAATTAAGTCAACAGCTTCATCGAGCTTATTTTGTTTCGCCAAAATACGGCTTAATTTTAATACCACGTAAAAATCATTAGGGTCTTGTGCATATGATTTTTGTATCCAAATTAAAGCATTATCGATATCTTTTTTAAATAAATAGCTGTCAGATATTTCAGTCATCAACAGGGTGTTGTTATCAAAGATAGCTAGTTTAGCCTCTAAAAATTTTAATGCTTTATCAAAATCACCGGCAATATTATCCATTCGCGCTAAATGCACCATAGCAATGATATTTTTATCGCTTAATTCCAGTGATTTTTCAAATGCAGCACGGGCTTCAGGTAACTGCCTATTTAAACCATAGAGCATACCAATACGTTGTTGAAAAAAACCATTTTCTGGGAATTTGGCAATTAGCGCTTTAGCAATACCGATAGCAGAGGAGTAATTTTGAGTGTTTTGGTATGAATCAATCAGCAATAGCTTAATTTGAGTACCATTTATTTCATTATCTTTAATGGAAGATAGTACGTCTATGGCTGCTTCATAATCGCCAGATTGCATTTTACTGCGAGCTAAATTACTAACACTAACTGTTGAGTAAGGGTAGCTATCTACCACTTTTTTAAAATAAAACTGTGCTTTGGCACTTTCTTCTAATTGTAAATAGGTTAAGCCTAACAGAGTCAGAATGTCGGGGTTCCCCGGTCGGGCGACATTTGTTTTACTCAGTAAATTTCGCGCTGAATTTAAATCACCTTGTTCTATTTCAATACTGGCCAACATGCGCACCGCATCAATATCAAATTCAATATAATTTAAATAATAAGTGAGGTAGCGATGAGCATCATTTAAGTTACCGAATTGAAAATTAGTTAACCCGGCTAAGAAGAAATAATCGGGTGTGTTTTTCATTACTTCCGGTGGTACAGCCGCTAAAGTCGCAATGACTCCTGATAATTTATCATTGTCGGCAGTATCTTTTTCTTTGTCATTACTGGGTAAGTTTGCATTGATTATTGCTTCTAAATAACGAGCTCTTGGTTCGTTGTCAATTTCGGCAATGATATAGTTTACGTGCGGAATGGCTTGTTGATATTCTTTTAGTTCAATATGCAGCATAGCCTTGGTCAAACGTGCAGATAAGTGCTTATCATTAATTTTGAGAGCTTCATCAATAGCAAGTAGTGCACCTTGGCGATCGCCTAAACGGTGTAAAATTTTTGACTTTAATATCCAGCCATTAATAAAAGGTTTTATACTCTCAAGAGATAAATCTATGTAGGTTAGCGCTTGTTCAACTTTTGATGCATGTAAAGCAATTTGCGCTCTACCTAATAACGCCAATTGATTTTTCGGTTGTAAACTCAGTACGGTAATAAAAGCTTTATCAGCTAGCTGATATTGTTTTTTGCCAATGTAAGCCTGTCCTCTAATAAGCAATAATTCATTTTCTATTTGCTCATTACGTTGACCTAGTTGTGCGACTTTTAGGGCCTCGTCATATTTCCCTTGTAAGATATAAGCTTGACCATACAAGGTTATTAATCGGTCATCATCAACCTTGCCATCTCTTGCTCGGTCGAGTTCTATTTTTGCCGCAGAACCATTGCCTTGGGTAATAAGTATTTGCGCCATTAAAACCCGCGACGGCATATGATCGGATTTTTCTTGAATAACATTTTTTAAATGGATAATCGCACTAGAAAACTCTTCATTTTGAAAAGCAATTAGCGCTTTTTCGTAACTGGCATCAAGACTTTCGCTAGCAAAACTTAAAGATGAAATACACATTAATGAGATTAGGGAAGCACACAAGCTATTCTTTATATTCATGTTATACCGATTTTAATAAAGTGTTTTAAATGGTGTAATGCCTGTTTATCTTACCGAAAGCTAAATATCATCAGACAAAATAACAACACGGTGGGACAAATAAAATTGTAACACCGATAGTCACTTAGTTGATAAACCTTTTAGGAGTTTGCACACTTTTACAATGAAATATTCTATCTTAATGTTAATAAAGGTAATGCATGTAAGATATTGTGATATTAATATTTTGAATTTATGGTACAATAATTGCCCATAGTCGGGTGCATTAAGGATGAATTAAGCATGAGTGCTAAGAAAAGCACCCCGCCCAGTGATAAATTTTAAAGTGGTACCGTATTAAAGATGACTTTATTTAAATATGTATTAAAAATTTGTACATTAGCAGCCCTATCTGTTTCTGCCAATGTGTTTTCCGCCGACTTTCTCGTTGATACAACGATTAATGATGCACAGGGTGATACCATTGGTGGTTCAAACTATGAAATAAATAAAATGGACGTTAAATGGGCAGCGAATGATCTCATTACCGTTGATATTTATACTAATTTTGTTGGTTACAATAACCAAGTCTACGGAGGTCGCCATAGAAATATCGTACTGGGTGATTTACTCATAGGCACTACAGGCGATCTTAATGCATTAGATTACGCTTTTGTTTTATCTGATAGTGGCAGAAAGGGCTACTATTCTAATAGTAACCATGTTGGAAATAAGCATTGGGATAACCAAGGCGGATTAACTGCACTTGATGTTAATAAAAACCCTACGTTATCATCTAAAGAATATCATGGTAAATATAGTAACACTGGTTCAGGTGAGGTTATGGCAGGTCATACAACTGGTGATACGACGCAAGGAAATTGGTCTGTAGATAATTACGGTAAATGGACTTACGATGATGGTGGTTGGGTTCAGAAAACAGATAAAATTAGCTTTAGTTTTAACGTAAGTGGTATTGATGCTTTTCAAAATGCTTCACAATTAGCGTTTAGTTGGGCAATGTCGTGTGCAAATGACGTAGTTGATGGTGTAGTAAGCGTTAATCGTCCTTCTACTAGCGTACCTGAGCCAGCAGCTTTGTTACTTATGCTTTTCGCATTAGCTTTCATGGTTAAAATCCGCAGTAAAAAGTCAGATAGTTTTTCTGCTTAGCTAATACCTAAACTTACTTTGGGTGAGTAGATAAATTAGCTAATAAAAAACGACCTACGGGTCGTTTTTTATGTCTGAAAAACATGGCTTTCTAGTAGAAGCTATACTATTCAGCAAACTATTAGAAGCTATTAGTTTTTTATCACCCGTAATCAAGTAGATTGAATATTATGACTGACAAAAATGATGACAGTATTTGCCCTTTATGCAACAAAGTTAATCGCTGCGATGTTAAAGCTAGCAGTGGTTGCTGGTGTATGAATACTCAGGTTCCTGAAGCACTTTTGGCCAGAATACCTACTGAGTTTAAAGGTATAAGCTGTGTGTGCAATAACTGTATTGAGCGCTATTATCAGCAGAAATCCTCAAATGGTGTAGTTAAACAAGTCAGTTAAGTAGCATTATTTTTCTGTTGTAAAAATAAAATAAAAATTTGAGTAAATATTTGTATCTAGGTCTACGCAAACGCAGTATATCCAAGTAAAATACCTCCCATGAAAACATATTCGAAACTTCTATGAAGACAATATCACCCAAACATCAGCCATTGCTTAGCTCAGATGTAAAAATTGCCATCATTGGTGGTGGTGTTGCAGGTTCAACCATTGCTTTGCGCTTTGCTGAACTGGGTTTAGATACTACATTAATAGAAAAGGGCCCAAGCTTAGTTAACGGTCCTCCAATCTGCCATTTACATGCAGGTGGTAATTTATATCGTGAAATTTGTGATCAGCAATGTCTTACTTTATTACAGCAATCGATAGATACAGTAAAAGTCTATCCACAAAGTGTTAATATTCGACCAACACTGATCGCACTGCCTAAAACGGATCATGGCGAACCGACAGATTTACTACCTCGTTTAGAGAAGTTACGCGCAAGATATAGCGAACTTGTTGCTCAAGACAGTAGTAACAAGGTACTCGGTGAACCAGAAAATTATTTTAGATTTTTTTCTCGAGCGGAACTTGATAACTTACTTGACCTAGTCCCACCTAAAGTTGCAAAAAATGATAGCGATTGGTTAGTAACCTTTGCACAAAGTGTGGATTTAGATAGTATTAAATTTCCCGTATTACTGGTACAAGAATACGGTTTGTCTGCCTTTCGCTTTGCTGCAATAGCCAGTTTAGCAATAGACGCTTTACCGAGTTGTCATCTACAAACCAGCCAACAAGTTGTTGCTATCACCCCGCAAAACAATTCATCTGGTTGGCAAGTCTCAACCCAGCATCAGCAAAGTCCGAATATTGAGCATAAGCATTTTGATTATGTCATTAATGCCTGTGGTTTTAAAAGTGGTGAAATTGATGACATGGTCAGTGCCAAGCGAAAACGTATGGTGGAATTTAAAGCCGCTTATGTTGCACATTGGCCCCAATGCCAAGGTTTATGGCCTGAAATAGTGTTTTATGGTGAGCGAGGCACGCCGCAAGGTATGGCGCAATTAACGCCTTATCCTGATGGTTACTTTCAATTACATGGCATGACTCAAGACATTACATTATTCGATCAAGGGTTAGTGGCAAGCTGTAATAACAGTGCCCAGCCACAATTGGCACAACGTTTTATCGAAAAGATTGATAAACAGTGGCCAGAGCAATTAATTACCAATAGAACGTTAGGTTCAATTGGACATATTGCCCAGTTCATTCCTGATTTTAATACCGCAAAGGTTGCAGCCAAACCACTCTTTGGTGCTCAGCAAATTCCAGGAGAAGATGCTGATTTACGTGCTGCTGATGTATCGTTTTATGGTCAGCACTATGCGCGCACCGAAATAGTTAAAGCATCATCCGCTTTAGCAGCAGCTGATGCAATATTAAATAATCTTGTTGAGTGTGAATTAGTTGATGCGTCAGAGCTGGGAGACTATTTAACTGAGCATTACTTCCCCATAAGTCAGCAATGTTCTTCAGCTGAAGTAACGGCTAAAGCAATAGCTTTAGCCGAACAGCGTGATTATCCTATTGCTCTGGCAAAAAATTTTTAAAACCTCGCTTGAATAAGCGAGAGAATATTTGAGCAAGTTTGAATAAACTAACGTAACTCAATGTAGGTTAACGTTTCAGCGCTGTCAGTAGCTCAGCAAATGAATCAAAACACCACTGTGGCTGATATTGGTTGATATCTTCACCATAGTTATAACCATACGTTAATCCAACACTATCTATGTTTGCTGCTTTGGCGGCTAAGATGTCGTTTTTAGAGTCACCTATCATCACACATTGCTCAGCAGAAACTTTAAGTTGCTCCAAGGCATAATGTAATGGTGCTGGGTGTGGCTTCCGCTCTGGTAAGCTATCTCCGCCAATTAACAATTCAAACATGTTATTAATACCTAAACCCGTTAAAATGGGTTCGATAAAAACGGCTGGTTTATTGGTAATAATTGCTAAGCGAAAACCTGCATTTTTTAAAGTAAGTAGACCGTCTTTTACATCATCATAAAGTCTTGATTCAACACACAAGCACTGCTGATAATGTGCTAAAAAAATTGCTAAAGCATCTTTAGAAAGTGCAGGGTCTAACTGTGGATCTATTTCTGCAGAGCCAGATAACGCGCGTTCAATTAATACCTTGGCACCGTTGCCAACCCAATGATGAATAGTGTGCTGGTCAAATTCAGCTCTACCAAAATCTAACAATGTTTTATTAACCGCTAATGCAAGATCAGGAGCACTATCAACTAAAGTGCCATCGAGATCGAACAGCAGTACATTTTTTTCTTGAAGAGTCACAACATTCTCAGTAGGGGAGATAAAATTAATTCTGTCGTTATTCTAACACTCATGTAAGTCAATTTCATGACCGAAATTGAAATATCAAGCATGTTTAATGATTGCGTAAGTGCCGTTGATCAGGCGCGCAGTGTTATACCCGTTACCATTCAAAGTGCTCGATGCCAGTGGGAATTTAAATGGCTTTAGGCAAGGAGAAGAACGTAAACATAGTCACTCTATATTTTTGTTCTTTAACGCCCCATAAAGTCATTTAAAACCCAT
>Ga0209396_1003246_pt1 | contig 16521 bp, 15 predicted proteins | sample GOMGulsemesocosm_6_FD_184638 | JGI IMG/M metagenome (GOLD analysis project Ga0209396, IMG submission 184638) | Methane-oxidizing microbial communities from mesocosms in the Gulf of Mexico - GOM8C Gulf of Mexico (SPAdes) (version 2) | ecosystem: Environmental > Aquatic > Marine > Cold seeps...
CAAGCTCATCAAATTGCTGCTGCAAACTTGGTGCTTTACCTAAATCATAAGATTCAACTTTAGCCTCAATTTCATCTACTTTTCGCTCTACAGATTCAAAACGCGCTAATGCTTTATTAATTTGATCACTATGAAGTTGTGCTTTTACTTTTAATCTTGAAGTAACAGTTTCTTCTCGCTTCATTATGCTTGCTTGTTTTGCTTTTGCTTGATCTAACTTGGCTTGTAAACTATCTACATCTTCTTTTAACTTACTTAAAGCATCATCAACCTTCATCAATTCAGTATTTAAGCTTTCAACAGCTTTAGTTGCTTTATTTTTTTCAATCAAAGCCGACTTTGCTAAATCGTCACGTTTTTTTTCAAGTGCTAACTCAGCTTTATCTTGCCAAAAGTTAATTGATTGATTTGTTGCACTCAACTCTCTATTAAGCGTTTTTTTGTCTCCTAAAAACCCAGCTTGTGTACTTCTTACTTCTACTAATGTTTCTTCCATTTCTTGGATCATTAGACGCACTAGCTTTTCAGGGTCTTCTGCTTTATCTAAAGCGGATAAAACATTTGATTGAATAATATCTGTTAGACGAGTAAATACTCCCATAACCATTCTCCTTGTTGATTAATAATTATTTTTTAATTTATATATCTCGTTATTACAATTGCTGTGCCAACTAGAATGAAAAACAATATAAACAAATAAAAACAACAAGTTAAGTCAAGCCTAATTGAATAACATTTACTATTATCAATATTAATATATTTTACAAAATCAATTTTTAGTTAATTTAACCACTTTAAATAGTCGAATTGACCAAGTGTTTTAACAGCAAATTACAGTCAATATTAAAGGGCTCTAAGGAGTTACCTGATGGCTATACCATTTCCGTTAATTAGAGAGGTCATTAAGTGGGAGCTCAAAACGCTTTAGATCAAGCATTGGTTGCAGACAATTATTATTCCCTTATCAAAACCAATAACGCAATATAAATTGCTTTGAAACCCGTCTAAAAGGAGCTTTTTAGGATTTACACTTCTTTGTTATCCCAGCTCTAAAGAGGGCCGTCATTAATTCACTGACATGCCTAGAATTATAAAAACTCACAAGCTCTGAGTGATAACTTAATTATTGGTATTATTTATTGCGATACATAAAAATGATTTTTTGACAGTACAACTAGCTAGGAGAGGTGCATCTTGTATGAATGCTTTTAAACTAAGGAGAATAGATAAGTTTGTATAAGAGTCTAAATCTAAAATACATATTCGTATGAAAGTGCATTTATTAAATCAATTTTTTAAACTCTTACAATTGTGAATAATAAGGTAATTTTTGAAATAAATTAACGCCAATATAAGTTGCAGCCATGCTCAATACTGGAATTAAGAATAATGTTAAAAGCGGAAATAAATCGAACATTTGGACCACCTAATTGTGTGCTAGCGATTAATAAGAAACCGTAAAATAACTTAATTACTTGCTCATTATTTTATAAAGTGATGAGTGGTTAATATAAATGATGAATGGAAAATCATTAAAAAATAAATAAATTCAACCTAAGTTATTTAGGTCGAACTTATCTTTTATCAAAACACCACTGCATGATAATTGGTGCTCGACGACTTATCTGAACACCCATAAACGTCACAAACAGACTCGCTACAGGTGTTAGCAATATGCTGAACAATAATGATGATTGAATCATAACAACAGCCCTATTTGCTTACTTGAGTAATAATGAAAGATTTCTTTTTGGTATTCGACTGAACTTTAAGATCTCGAATAATGACGCGATTCGGACGCAGAACATGATTAAAGTCATTCAGAGTCATCTTAATACTCTTATAAGTATCTTTATCAATTTGAGTTCTTGCTTCATTAACTTGAGATAAAACAGTGTGATCCATCATCGTTTTAAAATTTACTTGTTCTGCATTAGCTGACGCTGAAAAACCTAAAATAGCAAAAGCACCTACTGCAATTTTTTGAGTAAACTGTGACATTTCATTCTCCTTGAAAGTAAATAATGTCGATTTTGTTTTAAAGTTACATTAGGTATTACAAGGTATGTGCCAACTATGAAGATAAAAATCAAGCCGTTGATTTTTAATGGAATTTTATATTTATTTGTTTTTCAGTGGTTAATTTAACGATTTAAATGGTGAGTTTGACTATAAAATTATAAATTTAGTTTTAATATTATTCCGATTTCGGGAATCTGAATCCCGAAATCAAGACACTATTTCTTACATTTAATAATATGTTGCTCTCAGTTATTCCTGCACAAATGATAATGCTTTTTCCATTGTACTTATGTCAGCTTGCTTACCATGACCATTTTCAGATAAATGACGACGGTATGAACGTGCACCAGGTAATCCCTGAAACATGCCTAACATATGACGTGCTACGTGCCAAAAATTAGCGCCTTTACTCATTTCATCTTCAATATAATCATACATATTGCGCACAACCTGATGACGAGTAATAGGATTAACTGTTTCATCGCCATAAATAAGCTGATCAACTTGTGCCAGTATAAATGGGTTTGCATATGCTTCACGGCCCATCATTACACCATCAAGTTTATCTAAATGCGCAATAGACTCACTCAAGGTTTTCACTCCACCATTAATACTGATATCTAGCTGAGGGTAATCTTTTTTCAGTTGATAAACACGTTCGTAATCAAGCGGTGGGACTTCTCTATTTTCTTTTGGGCTTAAGCCATTTAGCCAGGCTTTACGCGCATGAATAATATAGTCATCACAACCCACTTTATGTGTCGTATCTATAAATTCACATAAAAACTCATACGAGTCCTGCTCATCTATACCAATGCGTGTTTTTAAAGTAACAGGGATATCCACTTCGGCCTTCATTGCTGAAACACAATCAGCAACCAAAGTCGGCTCTGCCATTAAACACGCACCAAAACGTCCATTTTGCACACGATCTGATGGACAACCCACATTTAAGTTTATTTCGTTGTAGCCACGTTCTTGCGCTAGCTTAGCGCATTTAGCTAACGCTTCAGGATCTGAACCACCTAACTGCAAAGCAACAGGTTGCTCATGATGGTTAAAATGTAAATAATCACCTCGACCAAATAAAATGGCACCCGTCGTTACCATTTCAGTATATAAAACAGTATTTTTAGTTAGTTGACGGTGAAAAGTACGACAATGACGATCAGTCCAATCGAGCATTGGAGCGATTGAGAAGCGTCGAAAGCTTGAATTGTCAGATTTTATTTGGTTTGAATCTTGGTTTGCTACATTTAACATTTGCTTTGAATCACTCTGAATTACCTATAATTACGGGGTGTTTTGATGCATAAGTACATGAGATATTATTTAAAATCGGAGTTAATAGTACCCCAAGCTTAAGAATCCTATGACAGTTGCCACATTATGTACGTTAAACAAAACATGGCGATTATACACTATGGCTATATATTATTCAGTAAAAATACTGTTGGTAGCTACGAGCAATAAAGTCGTATTTAAGATTAATCTACTTTATTAATTATCACGATGTGCATTATTTTTTGTAAAATAGATAAGATGTCTTAAGCAACTGATAAAGGAAATATAGTGGGTAAATACTTATTACAACCAAAACAAGTAAGTTAATACTAACAACTGTTAATTTGTAATATGGTACAAAAAAACTGAGGTCTAGAAAGCCTCTCAAATATAATTGGATGAGCTGTATTAGACACATAATACTCGATGTCATAAAACAAAAGTGAGCGACGAAATAAAACTGACAACTTTTAATTTTATGCACTAAAAATAAAACGATAACAAATGCAAATTCCATCATAAACATAGATAAATAAAACAGTTTTCTGAGTTGCATTTTTTCCATTTCAAATGAAAACGTAAAATCTCTCACTTCAGAAGTCATAAAATGAAAAACACAGACTGTTAACGCGCTTAGGAGACTAGAGAGCAAAACCCAGTGATTTTCATCTTTGGTTTTATTTTTTCTGCTAAATATTAAGGGAGTTATTTCACGAATAAATAAGATCAAAATCATTATAAATGCAAAAACTTCAAACTTAATGATCAAGACCCCTAATGCCTTAAGCGTTATATCTATGCCTATCATTAAAAGATACCATTACTTAGGAGGTTCAATGCCATCACCTCCCCCGGATCCTAATACTTTAGGTGGTTCAATACCATCACCACCTCCTGAGCCATTTGGTTGTATGTTAACATTATCAAACTCTAACTTTTTGAGCCCTGTAATACTTAAATTAACGACATCAGACTCCAAGGTAGCTTTAATTTGCGTATCGGCCTCTTCATTAGAAGAACTTACTTTTTTCGACTTCATTACATCAATAGTCTGTTCACCATTAACTTTTGTGTCTATAACATTCATAACTTACTCCTTCACTTTTATTAAAAAAATACAAAAGCACTCTGCAATAACTAATATCACCTGCTTAATGAATAATAGACAGCTATGAAAATTCTATATTGGGAAAACATTGTTATTTATTTTCCTCAAATTAATAAATAAGTTGTATTTTATAAATGGAACTTTGTGGTCATTAAGCCAAATATTAATTGACTAAATATTAATTGACTAAATATGATGAATTATAAAATGCAGAAATGAAGCTAATTCGCTTAAATGTTGAGACTTGGAGCTCAAATAATAGCTCTTAAGTATTTTGGTACATATATTAAGCAGATTTTCACGCTACATTGGTATAGAATAAAATTCTGAATAAATACCAATAAAGCGATAATCTGGTTGGTATAAGGATATAAATGCATGAAAATAGACTGTCAAATAGAACAAAGCGCACTGATCCAAAAAGCGAAAGATGTATGCGAAAGCAAAGGTACGCGATTTACAACAATACGTGAAAAAGTATTTGGCTTGTTAGCCGAAACTGATAGCGGTGTTGGCGCTTATGATTTACTAGAACAATTAAAAGTCACTGAGCCAAATGCCAAGCCTGCTACCATATATCGCGCACTCGACTTTTTATCTGAAATGGGTTTTATTCATAAAATAGAAAGCACTAACGCTTTTATGTTATGCCATCATTTTGATCATACACATCCAGTACAGTTACTCATTTGTGACAATTGTGGTAATGTGAATGAGTTGCACTCAACTATTATATCGCATGAACTTAATAATCAAGCACAAGAGCTTGGTTTTACAGTGTCTCGACAAACAATTGAAGCGCATGGCCTTTGCCAAAAATGTAATTAAAAGTAAATTTTATTGATTAAAACTTAATTTAAATTACGATAACTGAATAAAATAGTTTGCAATTTAAGACTAAAAGCACTTGAATTAGTAATTAGGAAAGGCATTTAAGCCTTAGTTTGAAATAACAATTGGATTTGTATAATGAATGTAGAATTCATCAACCCTTTTTTATCATCTCTTATGAATGTATTAAGCACCATGGCACAAACACAGTTAAAGCCAGGTAAACCTATGATGAAGAAAACGGAAGTCGCAAAAGGCGATGTATCAGGTTTAATTGGCATGGTGGGTCCACAAACCAAAGGTTCTTTATCTATCTCTTTTGATGAAGAACTGGCATTAACAATTATGGAGCGCATGTTAGGCGAGCGACCTGATAAAATTAATGAAGAAGTCACTGATATGGTAGGTGAAATCACCAATATGGTAGCTGGCGGCGCAAAAAATTTATTAGGCGAAAAAGGCTATGAGTTTGATATGGCAACGCCTATTGTTGTATCTGGCACTAACCATACAATTACCCACAAGTGTGATGGCCCGAAAGTACTTATGCCGTTTAGCACAGATGCAGGCCGAGCTCATATTGAAGTGTGTTTCGATAAACTATAGCTGCACCTATAACAATGAGCTGGTTTCAAAAAATAATCACATTAAAGCCGCACTCTCGCGGCTTTCATTTAATCACTGATGAAATAGAATACGCATTGCCTGAACTGAATAAGTATCATATTGGATTAGCCCATATTTTTATTCAGCACACCTCAGCAAGCCTTACCATAAATGAAAATGCCGATCCAACCGTTAGAATGGATATGGAAAGTCATTTCAGCCACTTTATTCCTGAACGACAAAGTTACTAACTATACCAATTCCGATAATTAAGTGACTACTCAGAGCTTATGAGGTTTTACAATTCTAGGCATGTCAGTGAATTAATGGTTATTCCCTTTAGAACTGGCATAACAACGAAGTGTAAATCCTCAGAAGCTCCTTTTAGGCGGGTTTTAAAGCGCTTAATGCTGCGTTATTGATTTTGATAAGGGAATAACCATTTTCTACAATCAATGCCTTGCCTAAAGCGCTTTCAATTCCCGCTGAGTAACCAGTTAATTAACGGAAATGGTATTACATGACTATGAAGGTGATGACGATATGCCCGCGCATATTAAAGCTAGCACTTTAGGTAATAGCCTATCTATTCCTATTTCTAATGGTCGATTTAATTTAGGTACTTGGCAGGGTGTTTATTTAGGTGAACATCGAAATTATGGTGGCCCAAGAAGGCTTGTTATCACCCTACAAGGTGAATGCTGAGTAAACTTGCTGTTTACTCAACATACTTATAATCAACTCTAGATGTAATATTACATAATAATTCATAAGGTATGGTATCAGCGTGTTTTGCTATCACTTCAACGGGTAATTCAGGACCCCATAAAATCACTTCATCAGCCACTTTATCTTGTAAAATATTGCCTAAATCAATTGTGATCATATCCATAGATACACGGCCCACTAAAGGTACTTTACGACCGTTAACCATCACTGGCGTGCCCGTTTTAGCGTGACGAGGATAACCATCACCATAACCCATTGCTATAATGCCTAAATAAGTATCTTTGTTACTAACCCAGTTAGCACCATAACCAGTTGACTCACCTTTTTTGATTTGTTTAATTTCAATCAAGCGCGTTTTTAAACGCATTACTGGTTTTAAACCATGATCAGCAGCTGATTTATCTATCATAGGTGAAACACCATATACCATCAATCCTGGTCGCACCCAATCACCATGACTTTGCTGCCAGCCAATAATGCCAGCTGAATTAGCGAGACAAGTTTGCTCTTTCATTGACTCTGTGGTGGTTTTAAATTGCTTTAATTGAATTTGAGTCATTGAGTTTGAAGTATCATCGGCACATGCAAAATGTGTCATTAATTTAATGTCAGGTTTGACATTTTTACTTGCAGCTAACCTTTGATAAAAAGAGTTGAACTGAGATGGCGCAATACCGAGCCGATGCATTCCAGTATCAATTTTTAGCCAAACGGTTAATTGACCATCCAAATTACACGATTCGATATCATGCAATTGTGTTTCATTATGTACTATTGTTTGAAAGTTATTTGCCAATAAAATTGGCAAGTCAGTTTTATCAAAAAAACCTTCCAGTAAAACAATAGGCTTAACCAGTCCACCAGCACGCAGTGCTAAAGCTTCGTCAATTCTGGCAACCGCAAAAGCATTCGCTTCATTCAAGTTTTGTGCAATGTGTACTAAACCATGACCGTAAGCATTTGCTTTAAGCACTGCCATGATTTTACTATTTGGTGCAAACTCGCGTACTTTTTTAAGGTTATGACTTAAAGCAGTTAAATTTATTTCTGCGGTAGCTAAACGCATTAAACAACTCTTTTAAAATTAATAATCATCATCCATTGCAGGACCTGTATAGTTATCAAATCGAGAGAATTGACCTTGGAAGGTTAAACGTACACGCCCGATAGGACCATTACGTTGTTTACCTAATATAATTTCAGCGACACCTTTATCTGGAGAATCTTCGTTATAAACTTCATCACGATATATAAACATGATTAAATCGGCATCCTGCTCTATTGAACCTGATTCACGTAAATCTGAGTTTATTGGGCGTTTATCGGCTCTTTGCTCCAATGTACGGTTAAGCTGAGAAAGTGCAACAACAGGACATTCCAGCTCTTTTGCTAAAGCTTTTAGTGAACGAGAAATTTCACCAATTTCTAAGGTACGATTATCAGAAAGACTAGGAACTTTCATTAATTGAAGGTAATCCACCATGATCATGCTCACACCATCGTGATCACGTGCAATACGTCTTGCTCGTGAACGCAATTCAGTAGGCGTTAAACCAGACGAATCATCAACAAACATCTTACCTTTTTCGATAAGTAGTCCCATAGTTGATGATAAACGCGCCCAATCATCATCATCTAATTGACCTGTTCTTACTTTTGTTTGGTTTATACGACCAAGGGAAGCCAACATACGCATCATGATTTGTTCTGACGGCATCTCTAGTGAAAAGATAATTACAGGCTTGTCTTGCGTCATTGCGGCATGTTCAGCAATATTCATCGCAAAGGTTGTTTTACCCATAGATGGACGTGCCGCAACAATGATTAAATCAGAATTTTGGAATCCACACGTCATTTTATCTAAATCAGCATAACCTGAACTTATTCCTGTAATACCATCTTGCGGTGATTGATAAAGCGCTTCAATTTTATCTACGGTTTTTTCTAGGATAGTATGAATACTTTGCGGGCCATCACTGCTCTTAGTTCGTGATTCAGCAATTTTAAATACCTTGCTTTCAGCTAAATCTAATAGTTCGTGGCTTTCTCTGCCTTCAGGATTAAAACCCGCTTCAGCAATTTCATTTGCTACGCCTATCATTTCACGTACAACAGCACGCTCTCGTACGATATCGGCATAAGCAGTAATATTCGCAGCACTGGGAGTATTCTTTGCGATTTCACCTAAATATGAAAAACCACCTATGCCTTCTAGTTGGTTATTCTTTTCTAATGTTTCAGAAATGGTGATTAAATCGATAGGCTGATGAAGATCAACAAGTTTTTCCATCGCCTCAAAAATAAACTTATGTGTACGTGTATAAAAATCCTTGCCTACAACACGCTCTGCTACGCGGTCCCATGCTTCATTATCAAGCATTAGGCCACCTAAAACAGATTGCTCTGCTTCAATAGAATGCGGAGGGATTTTTAAAGTATCAATTTGTTTATCAAATTGCTTTTCAAATTTTTGAGACTTTTCGAACTTTGCCATTTCATCATACTAATAACTTCTAATATCGCTATTCTATCGACTCTGATTATCAGTTAATACTAAAATTTTAACTCAATAAAAAAAGCTGAGCTCAGCTCAGCTTTTTTTTCGTTAATTTGTATGCATTTATAATGAATTAAGGTTTATTCGACCACTGATTGTATCTATTTCAATATCAGCCTTACCGCCTGACATTTCAAACTCAAGTGAACTAGAAGGGCCGTATTTAGGCTTTTTAACTTTATCATTGGTTAAGCGGTTTTTAATTTTACCACCAGCGTGCGATTCAATCTCAAATTTAGCAGAAGCTTTATCTGATAGATTTAATTCTACATTGCCACTCACTGTTTCTATTTGCACTCTTGCGTTATTTGAGAAGTTAGGGATTGATAAATCTAACTCACCATTGACAGTACTGATATCTAAACGTTGAATTAAATCAGCATGTAACTCTATTTCACCATTTACATTTTCAATTCTGATATCTTCTGCTTTGGTTTTAGTTTCAATATCACCATTTACAGCATCAAAACGTAAACGACCTCGTGAATCAGTATCGTGGATACTACCATTAACGGTTTCATAATGAATTTTACCACTTAAGACCTGAGATCTTATTTCACCATTAACTGTTGTTAAATTTATTTTACCCGCAAGTTTATGTGCTGATATATTGCCATTAACAGTTTCAATATCTGAACCGCCTTCAACTTCAGAAATATCAACATTGACATTAACCCCCTCAAAATCTAAATCACTATTGACTGGCACATAGATCACGAGGTTAGAGCCTTCACCTGAATTCCAACTTCGCATCTGTCTTGGCATTTTCACTTTAAAAATAGTCCGATTACCTGAACTTTTGAACTCATAATCCAGTGCTTTATCATCTAATTCACCGGTTACTTTAACTTCAGATTTATTCCAACCTTTAATTTGAACATCACCACGTTGATTTTCTATTATGACTTTACCATTGCTTGATACAGATAATGTTTCATCTATTTTTTCACCCGCAAATGCAAAGGTACTTGAGATGCTTAAAAGTGCTATCGCTATTAATTTCATTGTCATGATTATTCTCCTAAATCTGTTGCCATTTTGGTTGGTGCACTCGATTAATAAGCTCCAACTGCTGTCTGTATACCTGCGCTAGCATTCGTAATAATGTCGAATTTTGCGGCTCATTTTTTAAGGCTTGTTTAATTGCTGCTTCAGCTTGTTCTAAGTCATCTAATTGAGATTGCCAATCATCTGTTAACGCGGGTTTTGCTTGATATTGTACTAAAAGTGCTTGTTTCTCAGTTTCAAATAATTGACTTATTGAAGCAACATTATTTATCTCACTACCTTGAGGTGAAACCTGTGTATTAGATAAAAAATTAATGCTTAATAGTGCCGCTGCAAAACATGCCGCTATAACAGAGAGTTTTGTAAAATGATTATTGGCTTTAGGTTTAGCGTTGAAGTCGATTGCACGATCTATTCCTTGCCATAAATCTTTTTTTGGCTGAATTTCTTCAGGCATTGAATCTAAAGAGTGCTTTAAGAAATTATCAAAATCTTTATTGCTCATCTTCATACCACTCCTTTAATAAGTTACGTGCGCGGTGATATTGCGCTTTACTTGAACCTACGGCCATATTCAAAATAGTGGCAATCTCTTCATGGCGATACCCTTCAACGGCGTACAAAACAAATACCATTCTCGCTCGTTCAGGTAATCGTAAAATCAATTTATCTAAGCCATTTAAATCATGTACATCTTCAATCGCTTGTTCATCCATACCCGCATCTTCAGTGCTGACCACTTTTTGTAACCAGCTTTTTTGCTTTCGTATATAACTAATCGTAATATTTGCAGTGACACTGTGTAACCAAGTTGAAAACTTTGACTTACCATCAAAATTTGCAATTTTTTGCCACAATTGAACAAATACTTCTTGTGATGCATCTTCTGCTGTTGATTTATCGGCAGTTAATCGTAAACACAAAGCATACACTCTACTAATATATTGATTATAAAGTTGTTCGAAAGCAGACCTATCGCCTTGCTGCACTAAGGAGATCAATTGATCTTCTTGTGCGGCAGCAAACCTTTGCTCAGCTTTAATTAACATTTAAAAGTCATCCAATAGTCCCTTGAATTGTTTTTTGATAACGTATTAAGTTGCTTTAATGTATTAGACGCATAGTAGGAAGGAAAAGGTTTAAACAAAAATAAATTATTTTATATTTTTTTTAATACACGACACTTAAAACAAAAATGCGACTAATAACTCAACAATAAATCGTTATTGAGTGAGTACATTAATCGCATTAATTTATTTTTAAAAGTAATAAATTCTTTTAAAGGTATGTCATTACTTTACTAATGAATTAGTTAACCAGTATAAATCAGAGTGAATACCTGCTGCAGTGACTTCTTTGCCTGCTCCAGGGCCCTGGATCACTAACGCATTTTCTTGGTACCACTGACTATTTATCACAAATATATTATCACCGGCTTTTAATGTGGCTAATGGATCGTCTTTAGCAACTGCCGATAATCCAACCTTAGCAATGAGTTTATTTTCACTTAGGTTAAGCTCTGCAACATACCTAAGTACTAAGTTGTCTTTTGCAGCCTGTGCTAGCTTTGCATCCATATATGTATCGAGTACATCTCGTTTATCTAAAAATGACTGCCAATCACCTTGTGCTAATTCTAACGGCATCATAGGAGTAAGCTCAATATCATCTAAATCCAGAGTTAAGCCAACTTCTCTTGCAAGAATAAGTAATTTACGTTGCACATCTCGACCTGATAAATCTTCTCTAGGATCGGGCTCCGTATAACCCATATCTTTAGCTTGTAATAAGAGCTCTGAGAATGGTGATGAACCGTCATATTCACAACATAACCAAGATAAAGTACCTGAGAAAACACCAGATAAACGTTCAACTTTATCACCTGAGTGTTGTAAGTCATTTAAAGCAAAGTTAATCGGTAAACCCGCACCGACACTTGTATTGTAACGCCATTTTAAATTACGTTCCGATAGCTTTTCTCTTAAACTATCATACCAAGAAGTTTCCGCTGTACCTGCGTATTTATTAGCACTGATCAAATGACAGTCTTGTGATGCAAAGTCTGGGTATAACAAGCTAAAATCTTCACTTGCTGTAATATCAATCACAACTTTATGTTCATAATCTAATTGTTCTAGTTGGTGTATCAGTGTTTCTTTTTCATAACTCTCTGCAGTGCTTTGCCACTGAGATTGCCAATCAGATAACGCTATGCCGTCAGTATTAAATAACATGTTTTTACTGCGCACTAAACCCACTAATTTAACAGGGATCAGCTGATTTAAACGTGTCAATTGCTGCTCTAACTGCTCAATAAAGGTTGCACCAACATTGCCTAAGCCTGCAACAATAACAGCCAGTTCTTGTGAATCACTAATAAGTTCATCATGTAATACTGTTAATAAATCGGTATCAAAAGCTTGTTCACATAATACTAAGCCATACTCATTACCTAAATGGTCTTGTTGAGAAAAGGCAAAACGCACATTGATATTGTATTTCTGTAGTAGCTTAGTAGCGTGCTCTGTTAGCTGCTGAGCAACTGAATTTGGACAAACGATGCCTAAACCAAATAAATTAGACTCAATTAAGTTTGCGCGCCCAGATAAATGATTAATGACTGTATGCGTATAAAGCGCAGGAATTAATAAATACGTATCACCATCAAGATCAAAGTGATGTAGGCTATGCTGAATAAGCTGGCTTAATTCACCAATTTCTCCATCTGCTAATTCTTCTATTTTAACCAAGTCATGATTATCTAATGTCGTTAAAAAGTGCTTTTGTTTTGCACTGCCCTTTTGAACTATTTCAGTACAACCACTATGACTATCAAAGCTGCTTCTTACTATAAGCTTAATATTGGTTTCTTTTAGTGGGGTTAATGTTTTAGCATGAAGTACTGGATTGCCTAGCCTGGCTAATAAGTTAGCTTGTTCTCGGCATACTTTTGAGTATTTAATGGCATGTTTTACTTTTCTTGGATCTGTACTGTATACACCTTGGGTATCAGTCCATATTGTCACACTTTTTGCATCGCAATAGCGTGCGATTAATGTAGCGCTATAATCACTGCCATTACGCCCTAAAGTAACGGTTTCACCATCAACATCTTTGGCAATAAAACCTGTCACAACATTAAACTGTGAGGTATTTAAAATTTCACAACTTTTTTGATTAACTTCATGCTGTAATTGACCATCTTTTAATAACAGTAAATCTCTGGCATCAAAAGCCAGTGCTTTAAACTCTAACTGAGTTAAATACTGCGCTAATAACCTTGAAGACCATACTTCACCATGTGCTAACAGCTGTGCTTCAACTAAATGACCTTGTTGAGCAAGCTTACTTATAGTTTCAAGCTCAGTGTTTAGTTTATCTAAAGCATGAACTTGCTGCTCATCAATTAATAGCTCACTGATTAATTCTAGTTGATGATTTTTTAATAATTTAACAACATCGCAAATGCCTTGTGCATCATTTTGCTGATAACATTGCCATAACTTAACTAAAGTATTGGTCGTTTTACCTGCTGCAGAAACAACAATTGAGTCACCTAATTGACAATGACTAATTATAATATTCGCAACCGCATGATATCTCGCTGCAGAACTTAGGCTAGAGCCACCAAATTTATGTACTGATTTATTCATTTCAATTTACCAATTAGCTTCATTAGCAGAAGTTAAGCACTTAACATTTGCAATATTTATATCATTTACAGTGTAATTTAGATTCTTAAGATTTTGAACCTACACCCGGTTTTGTTGCTTCAAAAGTACGTTCTAAATCATTTATTAAATCTTGAACATCTTCAATACCTACAGAAACACGGATCATCGTATCGCCCACACCGGCTTCCAATCTTGCGGTTGCATCCATACCTGCATGAGTCATGGTTGCTGGGTGACAAATTAAGCTCTCAACGCCACCTAAAGACTCCGCTAAAGTAAACTGTTCAACACTTGTTAAGAATTTAGCTGAATCATTAATATCACCTTTAATATCAAAACTCACCATGCCACCAAAACCTTTTTGTTGTTTTTTAGCGAGTTCATGTTGCGGGTGAGATTTTAAACCTGGGTAATAAACTTGCTCAACATATGGGCTTTTTTCTAGATACTCTGCAACAGCCATCGCATTTAGCTCATGCTGTTTAATTCTGACATTTAATGTACGAATACCACGTAAAGTCAGGTAGCTATCAAAAGGCGCGCCTGTAATACCGATATTATTAGCCCACCAAGCAAGCTCAGCACCTAACTCTTCAGTTTTAGCGATTACAGCACCGCCAACAACATCAGAATGGCCATTAATATATTTAGTGGTTGAATGCACAACAATATCTACACCTAATTCTAGTGGATTTTGTAATGCAGGAGATAAAAATGTATTGTCGGCAGCCACTATAGCGCCACACTGCTTTGCCGTTTCAACAACCTTGCTGATGTCTGTTAAGCGTAATAAAGGATTACTTGGCGTTTCTATCCAAATGACTTTAGGTTTGATATTTAGGATTTCATCAAAGCTAGCATCTAAAGTGAAGTTAACTATTTTTAATTTTAATAAACCGCGTTTTTCTAAACTTGTGAATAAACGGTAGCTACCACCATAACAATCGTGTGGGATCACTAAAGTATCTGTTGATGATAATAATTGTGTAATTAAATGCACTGCAGCCATACCTGTTGCAGTAATAATGCCTTTTTCACCACCTTCTAATTCGGCTAAAGTTTCAGCAAGGATATCTCTGGTTGGGTTACCACTGCGACCATAATCGTAAGCACGCTTTTTATCAAAGTCGGCAAATGAATAAGTAGTTGATAAATAAAGAGGCGGAACCACAGCACCATGATGCTTATCTGCTTCTATACCTTTTCTTACAGCTGTTGTTGCTTTTTTTACTTGAGTCATTTTTGATACCTACAACCAATTAGATGTTTAGACGTCTAAAAGGTTAATTCAATAAGTTTGGGAAGTCAAAACTTTTATCCATCTAAATAGCTAAACATCTCAAATTTGACTATCTTAGATAAATAGATAAAATTTCGGGTCAATAAAACAATTAAAATTACATAAAGTAGTTCTATTAGACTAGTCAGGTTAGTATAATTTAGCTCGACAACAAAAGCGCGGTTTGAATAAAAGGCAATTTAAGTATATGGCAACAAAATGGAATGGTGAATATGTTCACCCATACGCAGAACATGGTAAAAAATCAGAGTTAGTAAAAAAAATAACTGTTTCAATTCCATTAAGTGTTTTAAAAGTACTTACCGACGAAAGAACACGTCGACAAGTAAATAACTTACGTCATGCAACAAACAGTGAATTACTGTGTGAAGCATTTTTACATGCTTTTACCGGACAACCATTACCAAATGATGAAGATCTGAGAAAAGATAACCCAGATCATATTCCAGCTGAAGTTAAAAAGATAATGACTGAAATGGGTTTAGAATTACCCTTTATGGAAGATGAAGAGTAATTAACCTCAGCTTTCATTTAAGCTGAATATTAAGTCCATATAATAAAAAGCCAGTTAGTTGATAGCTGGCTTCTTTATGTGTGAAATTTTATATTTAGCAATCAATAATCGCTTTAAATAAAGATTGATACTGATATTCAAATCCTAATTGGGTAATTTTGCTACCATCTATTATTCTTGTCTCATTCTCATTTAACTCAAAACTAGGGGGTTGTACTTCTAATTGTGAGCAAGCTAGTTGATAAAATGCTTGTTTTGTTGGATGATCAGGACTAGCTAGATTAAAAAGCTGTTGTGGTGTTTGCCATTGTTTTAATAAACAAATAATGCCTGTTATAACATCTGTTTGATGAACCATATTTACAGTTGCCGAACCACTACTTTTTAAATGTTTACCTGATACAAATTTCCCAGGGTGACGCTTAGGGCCAATTAACCCAGCTAAACGTACTACCTTGCCATATTCAGCTAACTTTAATACTGTTTGCTCTGCATGATTGAGTAACTTCTGGCGCTGCGTTACTAAAACCAACTCACTTAATTCATTATATTCACCAGATACACTTGGATAAATCCCAGTTGATGAACACAATAAAAAACCTTTCATTTTTAATTTTGTAGCGAGCTTAATCGCATGTTCTAAAGTTTCAATATAGTTATCTTTAGGCGTGATACAAGCGACCCAATATGCATTTTCTAAACTGATATTGTGCTCTAAATCACTTTTATTATTTACATTAAAGTAATGAATGCTATTTTCTTGGGCTAATTTTTTTGAACGACAAGTATCTTGAGTAACAACTCCAATCTGTTGTAAATTAGCACTTAATTTACTTCCCAACCAACCAGAACCTAAAACAACAACATTTCCAAGCTTATTTTTCATTA
>Ga0209396_1003248_pt1 | contig 16516 bp, 10 predicted proteins | sample GOMGulsemesocosm_6_FD_184638 | JGI IMG/M metagenome (GOLD analysis project Ga0209396, IMG submission 184638) | Methane-oxidizing microbial communities from mesocosms in the Gulf of Mexico - GOM8C Gulf of Mexico (SPAdes) (version 2) | ecosystem: Environmental > Aquatic > Marine > Cold seeps...
ATAATTTACCGACTTTACTTCCTGTACTCACAAACGAGCCCAAGCCAATCATACGGCTTTCAATCATTGCATCGTAAGGGGCTCTAATTTCGGTACGCTCTAAGTTTCGCTTTGCACGAAGAACAGATGCTTGTGCTGATTTTACTCGGGCAAGCTCTTGTGCTAATTGTGGTTTACGCAAACTAAGTTCAGTAGGAGAGCTATCCGTGATATGTTTCCATTCTCGTTCAGCAACTTGACCTTGAGCACGCTCTTTTTCTAAGGCAGCGCGAGCAGATGCCATAGTAGCTTCAGCTTCAATAAGAGCTGCTTGATAATCATTTGGATCAATACGTGCGAGCAATTGGTTTTTTTCAACAAAACCTCCACGGACAAATACTTCAGCAAGCTCAACGACTTCACCGCTAATTTGTGCAACTAATTCAGTTTCATACTTAGGCTTAACAATGCCGTACGAATTAACTGTTAAATTTATCGATGAAACATGAACTTTTTCAACAGCAACGATTGGGGTATTATCAACTTCGGCTTTTTCTTCAGGGGGCTTTTTCATACTAGAAAAAGCCATAAAAGTTAAGATGCCGGCAGTAAGAATAGCAATGGGTACGATAATTTGTTTTGTACGCGTCACGGTTATGTCCTCATAAATGTGATCAAGTGTAATAATTTATTTAATTATGCATATAATAGCTAATAATAAGCCGGCACAATTAATTAAGTTGTAAATGCTTATTACAAGATGCGCGCCGACATTGTCCAATATGTTACTGAATAAGCAAGCGACCAAGTTTAACAATAAATAACAACAAGTTAGCTGAATAACATTTAATTAACAGGTACAAAAAAAGACGGTTTAAAATAAACAGCCTTTTTTTAAGTTAGTCCTTTTAACCAATATTTATACTTTTATAAAAATATTTCTTCGATATAACCAATATAATACTAACCACTGTAAAAACACCATTCCACTAAAAAGAATAAGCTCTTGCCAACCCACTGGAACAATCTTAATCAATCCACCGAAGATGCTTTGCGAGGTGTAATTCCAGTCAATAATACTGGTACCAAGATAAACAATGATAGAGTTTGTACCAATAACGGCAAAGAACTTAGCCCATTTTGTAAAGTCTAATACATCAATTAACCAATAAAAAAGGGTAAGTAAAAGTGTGCTATAACCAATGGTTACAAGAGCAAATGAACTCGTCCATAAAGTTTTGTTAATCGGAAAAATCATTCCCCACAAATAGCCGAGTATCAGTACCGAAATTCCAATAATGGATAAACCTTTTAGCAGCTTTTTAGGTGCTGAAATATTCTTCATCATGTAACGTCCAATGAAAACGCCTGCTAAAGCATTTACGATGGATGCAATATTTGAGAGTAAGCCTTCAGGGTCAATTGCTAGGTTTTTATAGGTAACACCCGGTAATAAATTTACGTCAAACCAAGCGTTTAATGCACCATCCGCAGAAAAATCTCCGCCACCATATCCGCCTAAAGTGATGAAGTTTAATAATACCCAATACCCTATTAATATACCAACAGCGACAAACCATTGTGCTTTTTCACTGACATACCAAACCAGCATAGCAGCAACAAACCAAGCAATACCGATACGACCTAAAACGCTAACATAGCGAATACTATCAAATGACGTAGGAATACCTGTTCCCCAACCATGGTTATATATAATGCCAAAACAGATTAAAAGGACTAATCGCTTAATGCCATTTAACACAATTGATTTTGCTTTTTCTGGTTCATAATTTGACAACGGTTTAGCCGCAACACCTAAACTGACACCAGATAAAAAGATAAATAATGGGAAAATAAGGTCGTAAGCACGAAAGCCATGCCAAGACGTATGCTGCATCTGTTCTGCAAATACTGCTAAAATAGGCCAACCCGTAACAATGAATAATGCGGCAAATAAACTTTCTGCTCCTAAGATCCAAATCATATCAAAGCCGCGTAACGCATCAATTGACAGTAACCGCTTTTTAATAGGCTTAACTTGTTCAACTTCTGATAGTGCTTCATTCGACATGATTTGACCTTAAGTAAGTATATTTCGATAACACAGGCAAGACAGCGCTGTCATCCTGACTATCATCATAATATCTCAAACCTGAAATAGCAATTAGACACACTTTGTTATCAAATATAACAAGTATCTGCTTGTTTTCTTTATGGCTGGGCGTAACAATCATCAAGTTAAGTATTTTATTAAGGAATATATATGCTCGCTACAATCAGTACTTTTTTCAAAAATTTGGCCGATGATTTAACTGATACTTCTGCCAATCAAAATTCCGATGAAGTGACAATAGAATTGGCCTGTGCTGTACTCTTGTGCGAAGTAATGCGTGCTGACGGACATTTCGATCAACAAGAACAAGCTAAACTGGTTATATTATTGGTTGAACAATTTAATTTGAATGAAGAAGAAGTTAAAGAAATTATTGATCAAGCGCTAATTCAAAGTGAGCAAGCCACTGATTTTTATCGATACACCTCGAAGATTAATCAGCACTTCTCTATCGAACAACGCATAACAATCGTAACAAATTTATGGAACATGGCTTATGCTGACGGTGAACTTGCGAGTATTGAAGAGCATATTATTCGTAAAATTGCGGATTTACTGCACTTACGCCATGCTGAATATATTCAAACCAAACCAAGAAAATAACATCATTCATTTTTGATATGCGTTATTATAGACATTAAGATCTTCAAATTAATTTTCTTGGTAAATTCAAATGGCCGATATTGGTAAATATAATACGCTTTCTGTAGTTGCAGTCACCGAAAAAGGTGCTTATTTAGCGGGTGGTGAACTTGGTGAAATTTTACTGCCAAACCGTTTTGTTCCTGAAAACTGCAAAGCAGAGGATAAAGTCACTGTATTTATTTATGTTGATTCCGCTGAACGCATCATAGCTACAACCGATAAACCTTTTGGTCAAGTCGATGAATTTGTATCATTAAAAGTCATACAATTGAACAAAATGGGTGCTTTCCTAGATTGGGGTTTACCAAAAGATTTATTAGTGCCTTTCAATCAACAGCACACAGCGATGGAAGAAGGAAAGTATTATTTAGTGCGTATTTTCCTTGATACCACCACAGACCGAATTGCTGCTTCTAGTAAACTTGATAAATATATTGATATTTGGCCTGCTGATTATCAAAAGTGGGATAAAGTTAAGTTAATGATTGGTGGGAAAACTGATCTTGGTTTTAAAGCCATTATCAATGATAAGCATTGGGGCTTACTTTACGACAATGAAATTTTTCAACCTTTGCGTGTTGGAAAGATAGTTGACGGTTTTATTAAAAATATACGTGAAGATGGCCGCATTGATTTGTCACTTTCACGACCAGGTGAAGGTAAAGTAAATGACTTCGCTGATAAATTATTAGCACACATTGCAGAAAATGATGGGTTCAGTCCATTACATGACAAAAGTTCCCCTGAACTCATTCAACGTATTTTAGGGGTTAGTAAAAAAACCTTTAAAGCAACGGTTGGAAATTTATTAAAGAAAGATAAAATCACTATTGAAAAAAATGGTCTTCGTCTTAAATAAACCGCTTTAGCATACTTTATACTTTGTAGATGAAGCTTTAACCTCATCTACAAAGCCAATGTTCTACTTCTTAGAAGCTACCTCTAATACCCAACGTAAATCCACGTGCCGGCAATGGTGAAACATCTTTAAGAAACGACGTATGTACTCGTGCCTTTTCATCTGTAATGTTATTCACTTTCAAAAAAGCCACCATATCGTCACCAACATCATTGATAAAATAACTAAAGTTAGCATCAATCATGGTATAGCCGTCTGTTTCACTTTCTAGTTCTGCTGTATTTGACTGTTTAAAGTAATGTGTCGCACTCAGCTCAGCTGAAAACTCATCAGTAATATAATTGAATTGACCGCCAAGGCGCATAGGAGGGATCCTTGGTAAGTTATCACCATCGGTTAGTTTTGCGTGAATATAATCAGTAAACATAGAGGCTTTAAGTGAAGGTGTTATCTGATAAAATAATTCCGCTTCTATCCCGTACATCACCACATTATTCTGTTGGAAAACATATACAGGTAAACCTTCATCAGCATGCTCTTCTTCTAAAGACTCATCGTGATCTTCATGGCCATCTTCTGCAAATAAGCCAGTATTCGCTTGATAATAATAGTCATCAATATGATTATAAAAAGCACTCGCAACAAAACCAAAGTTGCCTTCAAACTTTCTCCAAGTAATATCAAAGTTATATGCCGTTTCTAATTCAACATTTTGATCCGTCAATTCTACATGTAACTCATGATATTCTTCATGACTTTCCTGATGTACAGTAAATAATGCACCTACTTCATAGGTGTTGGTGCCTATATGTGCGCCATTTGAAAACAACTCACTAGCTGATGGTGCTCGCTGAGAAAACGCAACTGAAAAGCCTAAGTTATAACCCGTTGAATATTCCCATACAGCGCCTAAGGAAGCACTAATAGGCGTAAAGCTCTGCTTATTGAAATGAGTCTCTTCTTCTTCGTTATGATTGTCCAGGTCATCGCTATGATCATCATGCGAATCTACTTCACCACTTGCACTCAACTCTACATGTTCAACACGTACACCTAATTGCCATAAAACATTGTCTATGTGTTTTTCTTCAAGCCAAGCAACTGCAATTGATTCTGTACTTGAAGGAGGCGTAAATGCTTCTTCTCCGATCGCTTTAAAGTCATTGTCTTTGTAATGTAACGTCCATGCTCCTTTCCAACCGTTGACTGCTTGATGATAAAGATCAAAGCGTGTTTCTAACATGTCATTATTAAATTGCGTACCGACTTCTCCCCCTTCAATTTCTTGATGCTGGTAATCAGTGTAAGCGGCTTTGCTCATCACACGGTTAATAAAACTGTCATCAAAACTAATTTCACTCAGTAGCTGATATCTATCTTGTACTAAATCTCCAAAAACAGCGCCTCCTGCATCTTCAAGCGTTTCATCATCGTGTTCTGAGTGGGCATGTCCTGGAATACCGTAAGTTCTTGCCATTCTGCCATACGAAACACCCACATACCCTGAGTCAAACAAATAACTTGAACCAACCGTAAAGCCTGATGACTTCGAAGCACTGTTCTCTAATATCCCCTTAATTTGTTCTTCTTCGTGCTCACCTTCATGAGTTTCTTCGTCGTGTTCATCTTCATCATGACTGTCTTCTGCCATGGCATAACCGGGAATTTTGTAGTCATTTGATTCACGCCAAAACGCATCAAAATGTACAGCCAAGTGTTTATAACCTGTATTTATATTGAGTGTAGCTTCACTTTCATCTGCCACATCATTATGTTTTAGTAAATAATCCACCTGATTATCAATACTTGTAGGTACACGATTATCAACGACATTCACCACTCCGCCGATAGCGCCACTGCCGTAAAAAAGCGTTGATGGACCACGTAAAACTTCGACTTGTTGCGCGGTACCAGCTTCAGCTGAAACTGCATGATCTGGTCCTACACGAGATGCATCACCAACGTCTAAACCATTTTGTGTGATAAGTACTCTCGGTCCGTCCATACCGCGGATGATGGGGCTACTTGAAACTGGTCCGAAATAGCTTGAATGTACACCTACTTCATTTTTCAGTGTTTCACCTAATGTAGATGCTTGCTTTAAACGTAGTTCATCACCTGAAATTACATTCACCGGCAGTGCAGACTCTATACTAGAAGAGTGAAGCGGCGTAGCATAAATATCAATAACCTCCATTACAGTAGATCGCATTGAAATGGTTACGTTATTAAGATCTTGATCAATAACTGTGAAATATTCATTCACATGACTAAAATTTTTGGCACTTACGTGTAGTTCTACTTTTCCGGCGCTAATATCATTAAAAATGAATTGACCATTTTCATCGGTTATTGCTTTGTATTTAGTATTTACTACAGAAACTTGAGCTTTTGCCACCGCTTTGCCATTCGCATCAAGTATGACACCTGAAATTTTTTGGGCGTGACTAGCCCCTACAAAAAATAGTGATAATGCACACACAGGTGCAATTTTATTGATATATACTGATTTCATTTTTTTTCCAATAGATAATGCTATAGAAGAGCTGCAGCTAAGTGCACTTCTAAATAATATTTATGTCTAATTTAGCGTTAATGTCTATCTATTGAATGGTGGGGCCCGTAACTGAGGTACTAAGTAAAGTGATACAGCAAGTTGTGGAGTAATCGTCGTTTGAATTGGCGTATCATAATTACTGATATGCACCAATTTTACCACTAAGGTATCTTTGGGCGTATCAATGTTATGTTGGCATAGTTTACATTGCTGTAATTCAACGCTATCTAATATCAATTCACTGTGTGCGCTGTGACTCAATGTCGCACACAAGAATGCGCACAAGATCAATACACTGAGTATTGATTGCCGATTCATTGAAAAGCTATTAGGTAGGAAAAAATTTAAAATACGCATAAGTTGTTACAATATAACAATTGATAGCGATTTTCAAGACTCATACATATACACTGAATCTATTTTCTATTAAAAATATTGGTTTGTTGTACCACATAATGAACAGACGCTCATACGAGCGAGTAATTCACCATGAGATGTGCAAATAAATTACTTTGACCTATTCAGACTATGTCTTCTATTTTGGTATGTTATATCAATAGGAGACTCAGGTTACAAAGAAACTTATGAATGCAGACATTGATGAAAAATGAATACAAACGCTTTAGCGGTCAGTGTGTCATGACAATACAGTATAAAAGCTCAGCCGCAATTAAATAGTTCAATGACGAGTGAGCTTACTATAAGAACGGTGATTATTGAGTTTTATGCTTCGCAAAGTTAATACTATTGCGTGCCACCAATTGTCATTTCATCAATTTTCAACGTAGGTTGACCAACACCAACAGGAACGCTTTGTCCGTCTTTACCACAGACACCGACACCTGCATCAAGTTGTAAATCATTTCCCACCATACTTACGTTTTTCATGGCTTCTGGGCCGCTACCAATTAAGGTTGCACCTTTTATCGGCGAAGTGATTTCACCATCTTCTATAAGGTAAGCTTCCGAACTTGTGAAAACAAATTTACCAGAAGTAATATCAACTTGACCACCTGCAAAATGAGGCGCGTAGATACCTTTTTTCACTGACTTAATAATATCTTTTGGATCATGTTCACCCGCCAGCATATAAGTATTAGTCATTCTCGGCATAGGTAAATGTGCATAAGACTCACGACGACCATTACCTGTAGGTGCTACCCCCATTAGCTTGGCGTTGTGCTTGTCTTGCATATATCCTTTCAAAATGCCTTTTTCGATCAAGACATTGTATTGTCCTGGTGTACCTTCATCATCAATTGAGATTGAACCACGGCGATTAGCCATAGTGCCGTCATCAACAATGGTACATAAGTCAGAAGTAACCTGCTGGCCAACTTTACCTGAGAATGCAGATGAACCTTTACGATTAAAGTCACCTTCTAAACCATGTCCTACAGCCTCATGTAATAACACACCAGGCCAACCAGAGCCGAGTACAACCGGTAACATACCTGCAGGAGATTCTATTGCGACGACATTAACTAAGGCTTGACGTACTGCCTCTTCAGCATAAGCTAAATAACGCGATTTGCCATTTTCAAGTTCAAAGAAATAGCTATAATCTGTGCGAGCCCCCCCGCCAGCACTGCCACGTTCACGTTTACCATTATCTTCAACTAGCACTGAACAATTTAAACGAACAAGTGGACGTATATCCGTCGCAAAAGTACCGTCACTCGCTGCAACGAGTATTTTCTCGTAAACGCCAGACAAACTCACAATGACTTGCTGAACACGTTTATCAACTGAACGTGCATGGGCTTCAATTTCATGCATTAAGGTGATTTTTTGCTCTTGCGCTAAACTGCTTAAAGGATCGATTGCTTCATAGACTGATTTGACTGTTTGATTTTTAAAGGCAAGTACTCGACCATTTTGGTTCGCATTTGCTATGCCTTTAGCGGCATCGGCTGCTTTTTGTAAAGCGATTGGAGAAATATCGTCAGAGTAAGCAAAGCCCGTTTTTTCACCTGAAATTGCACGTACGCCAACACCACGCTCGATATTGTATGAGCCTTCTTTAACAATACCGTCTTCTAACATCCATGATTCATGGCAACTTGATTGAAAATACAAGTCAGCTAAATCAATTTTACGTTGATATATATTGTTTAACGTTTGATCTAAAAGATCGCGGTCAATCTGACTATCGGCTAAAAGTTCGCGCTCAACACTATTCATATTTTTCACTTATCGTATTATTTTATTTTAATTTTGAAGTTTTAATGTGCTTTCAAATTGATTATGTTTAGCAACAGGTATTGCTTTTCTTACTTTGTCTAATGCTTGTTGCGAAAAGTCGACACTTATACTGCCCACACCTTCCTCTAAACAAGCGAGTATTTCTCCCCAAGGACTAATAATCATACTATGTCCCCAAGTTTCTCTGCCATTTTCATGCACGCCTTGCTGTCCTGCAGCAATAATATAAACTTGATTTTCTATCGCACGTGCTTGCAATAATGCTTGCCAGTGCGCTTTACCTGTTACCGCAGTAAAAGCACTCGGAACGGTAATAATATCTGCCCCCATAGTCGTTAAGCTCCGATATAATTCAGGAAAACGCAAATCATAACAAATTGATAAACCGATATTTATCCCAGCAGCAGTCGTTGACACAATTTCACTGCCACATTGCGTATATCGTGACTCTCTATACTGTTTTTCACTGTCTTGGACATCTACATCAAATAAATGAATTTTATCATATTGCGTGATTAAATCACCTTCAGGGGAAAACACACAGCAAGTATTAGTAAATTGCTCTGCTGTAGTTGCTAACAAAGGGATGCTTCCTGCGACTAAGTAAACATGATAACGCTTAGCCAAACGGGACAGCTGCTCTTGCAAAGTAGAAACAAACAAATTTTGATAAGCTAATTGATCACTTTCTTTCGCGAGCGCTAATTGCTGTAGATCTTTGCCACCAAAGAATAAACAGCACTCAGGCAACACGACAATATGCTCATCGTCATGGGATGAATCAGTAATTAATGTTTCAAGGTAACGATCAATCGTGCGGAAATTTTCACCTACATCAGGTACCGAGCATAATTGCATCGCGGTAAGTTTAACCATTTTTATTCATTTCCTTTTGTTCTTTAACACCACTGCTTTCTAACGTTTCAGCTGGGACAATTGTTTCTTCTGGCAAAGTATCAATAATCTCTGGTGGCGTTGAACGGCCTACTTTAATATTTTGAGTTTTCTTATCAACAATTTTAACTATCGGCTCTTCTATAGGGCCTGTTACTTCAATTTTATACTCTGAAACCACTTTAGAGGTGATCACCCCATCAAGAGCAACAGCACCAATAAGCACCAAAGGGTTCAACGTCGCAATCCAGGCAATGGCCGGTAGACTCGATGTTATATTAGGTTTATAAGACATTTTATAATCCAATATCTCTTCACTTAAATTGGTGTTTCCCTGAATAGTCAAATCACCCGCAGCACCTTTCATAAAAGTATTATCGGTATAAATAAGACCTTGTTTTATTTCAAAATCACCCTTTATGGAATCGTAAAACATACCGTCACTAAAAATATCTCTAAAATCGAATTTCAGTTTACGTACCAGTGACTGCAAACTTAACAGTGAAAAAGCTCTGGCTTGGTCGGGTACTTCGGCTAAATAACCATCGGAAAGTACAATTCTGCTTGTACCATTGAAATTTTCTAATTTGAAATCTAAAGGGCTACCGATCCAATTCAAGTCATATTTCAAGTCCAATTCACTATCTTTAATCGTTGAAGGATAGCCTAACTTTTCTATTTCATCATCGAAGTGTTTAGCTTTCAACTTACCCGTTAATGTAGTCTGTGAGATCTGTTCATTATGTTGCCAGTTCCCATTAAAGCTTAATGAAGTTTTTCCTCGTTTAGCGGTAAATTTCTTTATTTTCAAGGTATCTTTTGCAGACTTCTCTAGTGATAATTCAACCTCACCTAAGTCTATTTTTCCATAAGTGCAACTTGCACATTTTGCGCGAATAGGGGGAATATTTGCAAAAAGAACATCGTTGTCTAAAGGTGTTTTTTCTCCAACGACATTGACGACCACATCAGACTTTTCTACAGTGGCTTCTTCATCTTCACTATTTTTATCAATGGTTTGATCCTGAGCTAAATGAATAAAATCGGCATCAACCTCTATACCTTGTTGATGCCAATCAGAATGAATTTTAACTTTAGCAATCGACTCTTTGGCTTTTATATCAAGTAGCCACCATTGTTCTTGACCTAGCAAATCAAAAGACACGTCTGTTAAGGTTTGCCCAAGGACATCAAGCTCTCCAATCTCGCCTTGAATTTTTTGAGGTGCACTCAGAATGGCAATACTATCTTCTTCAGAATTTTCTGCTGCGTGCTCGATACCATCAAGGATATCAAAAACTAAAGATTGCCACTCAGTGACAGACGCTTTAGCGAGATTAGTGGTAATGTGAAACCCTTCAGCAGGCAATAACATGTTTTCAATGCCTAAAATCAAATGCGCTTTGGTAAATTGTACTTGTTCATGATTTAGCTCCCCATAAAAATTCAGTTCATCTCCGACTTGTACATTAAGTATTGATGAAGATTTTTGACCAGAAACATTGACAGCAACATTAAGCACTTCTCCGGCTTTTTTAGCGTAGGGCGCAGGTAATTCAAAGGCTAGTTTTTCGAAGGTTGAATCAATGAGTAATTCATAGGAAACACCACCTTGATGATGCATTTTAAGGGTTAAATCACCTAACCAATCTAACTGCCCACTTCCATAATTTTCAAGTGATTTTGGGAGTTCTTTTTTCCAATACGATTCAGGCCACTGAGCTTGCAAATTAATTAATGTTTGATAATATTCCGCGTTATTATTATTAGCGACTACCTTAAGTGCCAAGGGCATATCTCGCCAATTTAACGTTAACCCTTCGGTGTTGATGACATCATTTGTATAAGTCAGCTCACCATTCACTTTGGTAAAATTCATATTCGGTGTTTGCAAGGCGACTTGATTATTATTAAATTCAACTTTGCCACTTGCAACAACACTGTCAAGATCATTCAAAGGTAAATTTAACGCAAAACTACCTGAAATATTTTTACTCACTCGTAACTGATTTAGCGTTTCTCCAACAGTATCTTGCATTGGACTATCATTCATTAAGTTACTTATTGCACTGGGCTGGGTATCTTTGAAGTTACCTTCAACGGTTAAGACTTGTTCGCCAGCTAAATCATCAATAGCAACTTTAACACCTGAAACATCTATCCCGGTTAGATCACCACCTCGAGCCGAAATTAACATACTGTTACTAGTAAAATTTAAATTGGTAGCAAAGTTATTGATCGCTGGCCATTTCGTATCGAATTTAAACTTACTGTCAGTTAATTCTGCATCGACAATAAAAACTCCGCTATTATCCTGAAAAGGGAATTTGTCTAATGGACCATTAAAAAGTACTTGTGCTTGCTCAACGTTTCCTTCAATAATTGCAGAATTTAGATAGTCGACAAGGTCTTGCCCCATCAGTAAATGTGGATAATAATAATGAATAAATTTGGCATCACCACGATGAACATTGGCAAGTAATGCCATATTCAAGGGGGCATTTTCAAATGCGTTAATTTCTAATGCTGCGCTGGCATGAAGCTGTTCCGATATTATTTCAACTTGGTTCACTTTCACCGACAAATCAGCCGTGGTAAAATCAACATCAACTTGAGCGGCTATGGATTGGTAGGGGATAGGATAAAGAAAATGTTTGTCAAAATTTAACTCTCCATTTTCAGCTAAAAGTTTAATGCTCATATTTTTTTGAGCGAAGCTTAGCTCTCCACTCACATTTTCAATGCCGGGAATACCTTGACTATAAAATGAAGTAACTTCTGAGAATTTTGCATGCGCTTTAATATCGTCATCTTTTACCAGTAGATAAACGTCATTAATTTGGCCAACAGGCGCTAGATTTTTCAATAATTCTTGGCTTTCAGGATGTCCTGAAAATAATGGGTATAAGCCTGCTAACCCGAAGAGCTCAAGAGAAGAAATGTGTGTTAGCAAACCATCTGTTGTTCTTTTAATACCAACGGTTAATGGCTGCCAAGCTTTATTATTAGTGTAAAATTCGAGGGGTGTCGTTGTAATAATTCTGTTAGAGCCATTGTCAAAATTCTCAACGAGTATATTACCATTCTCTATACGTAAACTTTGTAATTCGTCTTTGAAAATCCAGCTAACCTCATTATCACCTAATGCTATTTGCAACTTATTGGCTTTCCCTTTATTTAAGGTGTACCAAGCACTGAAATTAACCGATGAATAGGTCTTCTCATTTTCTATCGCTAGAATTGAATCGAGCCAAGGGGTAACATTGAGTTTGTTCGCTTCAAAGTATAACTGACCACTTAAATCACGCAGATCTTTTCCTGATGCATCAAGGTTAAATTTAATATTATTAGACGTAAGGCCATCTATAAGCATACTTCCAGTGGCTCTGTGATGATTATTGCTATTAACCCAAGAGAGCTGGTCGACGACGAAGGTTCGTGTTTTCGCGTCATCTTGCAAGGTGATCTTACTCTTCGTTAGTGAAAAGCGACTGATTTGGGTAAAAAACACATGACTAATACTATCAATAAGAGAGTTATCCCTTTGAGTTTTACTCTGTTGTGCGAGCAATGTTTTGTCGAAAATAACTTGCGCTCCAGCCAACGCAATATCTTGAGTGATCAATTTTTGATGTTGTAAACTCCCCCAAAAATCAATCGTAATTTCCATTCTTGCAACAAATACATTCGCGGTATCAGTGTCGAGTACATTAACTTGTTTAACAATTAAAGTTGGTCCACCCGTCGCCCATTCCATGCTTAATGAACCTATGGTTACATTACTGTCATAAGTTTCATTAAGATAATATTGAAAATTTTGCTGAAAGTGATGTACATAGGGAAGGGATAAACGGAATGCACTGATCAGCACGGCAAAAAGTACTAACAAAATTGCTAATACTTTATACAGTCGATTTAACCAACGATTCAAAACAGCTGAAATACTCATAAAACGAATTGACTACACACTCTTATTTGGATTAATTATTAATTTGGATCAAACAATATATTTTAGTTATTTAAGTAACCATTCACCTAGGTGAAACAAGCACAAATAATCAATAAACAACTACATCATAATCACATCAAACTGTTCTTGATTATACATGGATTCTGTCTGAACTTTTATTTGCTTACCAATGAAAACTTCTAATTCAGCAAGGTGATGATATTCATCATTAATTAACGACTCACTTACCGCAGAAGAAGCATAAACAATAAATTTATCTGAATCGTAAGCCCTGTTTACTCGCACAATTTCTCGTAATATTTCAAAACAAACGGTTTCTACTGTTTTTAAATGCCCTCTACCTGAACACACAAAACATTCACCACAAAGTATATGCTCTAAACTTTCACGTGTACGTTTACGGGTCATTTCAACTAAGCCAAGTTTAGAAAAATTACTGATACTGTGCTTAACATTATCTTTCTCCATCGCCAAATCTAAACTATGTAACACGCGTTTTTGATGTTCCGTCGAATTCATGTCGATAAAGTCGACGATAATAATACCGCCTAAATTTCGGAGCCTTAGCTGTCGAGCAATGGCTTGCGTAGCTTCTAAGTTTGTATTAAATATAGTTTCTTCGAGATTACGATGACCAACAAACCCCCCTGTATTAATATCAATAGTAGTCATAGCTTCAGTTTGGTCAATAATTAAATACCCCCCTGACTTTAATTCAATTCTTCGATGTAAGCTTCTTTGGATTTCATTTTCAACATCAAACAAATCAAAGATAGGTCTTTCGCCTGGGTAACATTCTAAAACAGGCGTTAAATTAGGGACAAACTCCTTAGTAAACTCAAGCAATTGCTCATAAGTCAGTTTTGAATCAATACGAATGCGCTCTAGTTCTATTCCAACAAAATCACGCAGCACACGAAATGCTAACGATAAATCTTGATAAATAGGTGTTTTCATTTGCTTTCTTTGTTTACGTTCTTGGACTTTTTTCCATACACGACGTAAAAACTCAGCATCATGTTTTAATTCTTTTTCGTCAGCACCTTCTGCCGCTGTTCGAACAATGAACCCGTGCTCGTCACTACAGTACGGAGTAATAATATCTTTGAGGCGATTACGTTCTTTAGGATCTTCAATTCGTTGTGAAATACCCGCATGATCTGCATTTGGCATTAGCACTAAATAACGCGCGGCTACGGTAATATCTGTTGTTAATCGCGCCCCTTTCGTACCAAGAGGATCTTTAATTACCTGTACTACAATTTGCTGCCCTTCATGCACTAAGGCTCGAATGTCAGGTACATGATCGGAAGGTAAATCACCTTTATTAAGTATCAGCTTAGTATTGATATCTGACGCATGCAAGAACGCTGCTTTTTCTAAATTAATATCAATAAATGCTGCTTGCATACCTGGCAAGACTCTAATCACTTTGCCTAGGTAAATATTTCCGACCAAACCACGACGAGATTCACGTTCTACATGTACTTCTTGTAATACGCCGTTCTCTATTAAAGCAACACGGGTTTCACTTGGTGTTACATTAATCAGTAATTCACCGCTCATACAGTTTCTCCGTTGGTCATTGTCGTTATCGGGTCTTGAATGGGCGTCGGATAATCAAGCTCAGCCAATAATTTTGCTGTCTCATATAAAGGTAAACCGACTACAGCAGAATAACTACCTTTAATTTGTGTCACAAATTGTCCGCCGATACCTTGAATGCCATAAGAGCCCGCTTTATCTTGCGGTTCATCGGTATGCCAATAACGTTGAATTTCTTCAATAGATAACACTTTAAAGGTAACATCTGTAGAAATTATTGCGGAATATACTTTATTGTTTTTAACTGCCGCAATGGCAGTAAGCACTTGATGTGTATTGTTTGACAACATAAGTAACTGCTTACAGCAATCTTCTTTGTTTTCAGGTTTACCAAGAATATGTTGTTCAAAAACAACGCTAGTATCTGAGCCAAGTACTAAACAATCAGCCGGTTGATTTTGTGCAACTGCTTTTGCTTTTTCAATGGCTACACGTAATACATAATCGCGAGGTAATTCTTTTCCGATAATACTTTCATCAATATCAGCTGAAATGGTTTGGAACTGATAACCTAATTGACTGAGTAATTCTTTTCTTCGTGGTGATTGTGACGCTAAAATTAAAACTGGCTTCATACAAAAGTTACTCAGTAAACAGGTGAGGAATAGAGATTAAGTAATACGAAAGTGACGACGTACTTTTCTTAATAATAAAAATACCCAGGGCCAAAGGATTATGGTGGTGATCACTGGATATAAATAGCTAGGTAGGAATACGGCGTCCGTTAAAAATCGTTGCATCCAAAAAACAATTAAATGATACAAGGCGGATAACACACCAACAATAAGAGATTGCTGCCAAACAGAAAAGTTTCTAATTTTTTGAAAGTTTCCTGCAATAATATAAACAGCAAGCGCCATAGCTAAAGTGTGTACACCTAAAATAGAGCCTAGTAACACATCAAGTAACAAGCCAACAAACCCAGCCGTAATAACATTTACTCGTACGGGTAAGGCTAAACACCAATAGACCAAAACCACTAACACCCAATCTGGACGGAAAACATCAATACTCAAAGGTAATGGCATAATGCTCGCGATTAACGCAACTAATATTGTAAAAATGATAATTAAAAGATTACGAATCGGCATTACTTGACCCCTTCTTATTTTCACTTTTATCATTTTTTGTTTGTTTTGGTGATACTATTTTTTGTGAAGGCGCAAAAATTCCTGGTGATTTTTCTGGCCATAATAAAAGCAAATAACGCAAACGCTCAATCTTAGCGACAGGTTCACTGCGTACCAATGCGAACGCATTAGCGTCGTTATGTACAACCGTTGTGACACGCGCAACAGGATATCCTTCAGGATATTTATCGCCAAGACCTGACGTTACTAATAAATCGCCACTACGAATATCATAACTATGCGGTACAAAATTGTGGGTTAGTCGATCTATTTGCCCTGCGCCTGATGCTACCAAGCGGACACCATTACGACTGACTCTAACAGGTACGGCATGCGTAACATCGGTAATTAAAATAACTCGACTGCTGTTAATACCAACATGTAATACTTGTCCGACAATACCTTCGTCGTCTAATACCGGTTGACCTTCAAAAACGCCGTCATCACTACCACGATTAATAACGACTTGATGACTATAAGGGTCGGAATTTACAGATAAGATTTCAGCAACCATTTTTTTGACTTCTCCACGTAACGGGGAAGCAAGTAATAAACGTAA